>Ga0316613_10000612_pt1 | contig 27246 bp, 20 predicted proteins | sample OWC_soil_day10_C_2_FD_207647 | JGI IMG/M metagenome (GOLD analysis project Ga0316613, IMG submission 207647) | Wetland soil microbial communities from Old Woman Creek delta, Ohio, United States - OWC_soil_day10_CT_b | ecosystem: Environmental > Terrestrial > Soil > Wetlands | place: USA: Ohio...
AAAAAATTCGTAAATGGACAGACGCAAGGAAGTTTTTAAACCGTCAATTACAACCATTTTCGGAGCCAATTACTACCTAATGTGTATTTTTGCAAAAAAACATCTGTACAAGGGCATTCAATCGCTTGTTTTGATGGTTTTTAAGCAGACTCTATATAGCAAAAAAGACTCAGCCGAGGCTAAGTCTCATGGTTTTGTTACTTATTTTCTTGCATTACTTCTTTCATCATAGACTGCATCTCAGGAGTTTTCATCATCTCTTTCATCATGGACTGCATTTCAGGGCTTTTCATCATTTCCATGCAATGTTTTTGCATATCACCATTTTTCATCATATCGCCCATAGCATTATGATCCATAGTGCCCAATTTATTTTCATCCTGCATCATCATATCTCCATGCATCTCTATGTGTACTGCCTCTTTTTCAGCTGCGCTACCCACTGTAGCATTAAAACCTAAACCCATTGCTGAAACAGTAACAATACCGCCAATAACCCACATCGTTAATTTCTTTTTCATGTTTATCCATCCCCTTCATATTGTCTTTCATGGCCATATACATATCATACAAAAACATTGTGAAGAAGTTATGAAGATTTCATTCATTAATAATAATAATTTTAGAAAGGCAAATAGCTAGCAAATCAACTGCCTTCTCCTAATTTACTATTACTCTCATCTTATCGCCGTGAATTTCAATTAATTGTTTCACAATTGCTAATCCAATACCCAAGCACTACTTCCCTCAGACTAATCATTCCTGTCGATAATTATACTTTTTTAGCTATTTTAGCAAAAATCCTGCGTGTCACTTTTATCAAAGCATTGAATAATGAATCAACAAATTTATATATTATGACACCCAAAACAATTTCAAAGATAATATTCCAATCTAAATTCATAATATGATTTCCTCCTAACTCCTTAGAATGGAATTTCATTACAATCATACTATGTATAAAATTGCAAGACTATGCTAGTTATAGCTATTGTGATCTCCTTGAAATTAAGTATAAGCTCAAAAATTATTTTATTCACCATCCTCTCATACAACCGTATATCAGGCTGATTAATAATTAAATTTTTATAATGACCATAAATAATAAAAAAAGAGCCCGAAGGCTCTTTCACAAATAGTATTATTTAATGAATTGATTTAATTTTCCCCACTGTTCCTGGAAAAGCTCTGCTGGCATAAGTTTCAAATCTGGCGAAATGATAGGTTTGAAATCCATCAGGGCTAGAACATCTTTTTCCAGATCAACACCTGGCGCAATTTCGGTTAAGACGAAGCCATCTTTAGTCAGTTCAAACACGGCTCGCTCAGTGATAAACATGACTTCCTGTCCCTTATTTCTAGCGAATTCTCCGCTAAAGGATATTTGTACAACTGAATCCAAGAACTTCTTAAATTTACCCTCTTTCTCAATCGTCAGTTTCCCGTCGCCGGTTTTAATTTTTAAACCACCAGCCGTAAAGGTTCCAGCCATAATAGTCCTCTTAGCATTTGTGGCCACATTGATAAATCCGCCTACTCCCATAACCTTGCCATTAAATACACTTGCATTGACATTACCCTCTTTGTCTGTTTCGCCCAGTCCAAAGATAGCAATATCTAGACCGCCGCCATCATAAAAATTAAAATGGGCATGTTGATCGATTGAAGCCTCTGGATTCCAGTGGTTACCGAAATCTCCTTTTACACCAGGTACGCCGCCAATACTCCCCGACTCGGAGATCAGAGTTACCAAATGGCTGACTCCTTCCTCAGCAATGATGCTTGCTACGCCTTGAGGGATGCCGATACCAAGATTGATAGCTCCAGGACGTACTTCCATAGCTGCCCGACGGCAAATGATTTTGTCTTCATTTAATGGAAGGGGAGGAATGCTACCCACAGGTACTTTTACTTCACCGGAAAATGACGGATTATAGGCAGTTACCATGGTTTGCATTTGGGTTTTTTCAGCAACTACGATATAGTCAACAATAATACCTGGTACTTTAATCTGTTTAGGATGTAACGTTCCAGGTTTTACTACTCTCTCTACCTGTACGATAACGATACCGCCTGAGGCTTTAGCTGCCTGGGCTATCGGCATTAATTCTAAGGAAGGGCCTTCCTTCTCAGCCGTAATATTGCCTGCTTCGTCCGCAGTTGTTGCTCTTAAGAATGCAATATTTACAGGGAATGGTTTATACAACAACCAATCTTCTCCATTAACTTCTTTAACTTCAATAATATCTTCTGCTTCGCGAGTTTTAGCATTCAGCTTACCCCCGTCGACGCGCGGATCAATAAAAGTACCTATCCCTGCCTTGGTAAATACACCAGGTCCTTTTCTGGCGATATCATTATATAATTGTAGAATAACTCCTAATGGAAAATTGTAGGCCTCAACCTTATTGCCGTTTATTTGCTCCATAATTTGAGGTTCTGATCCAGCATGGGAAATGATAAGTCTCTTCTGCAAGCCCTCATGAGCCCATACACCGCCGCCCCTGCCTTGGAAGTTACCTGCACCGCCAGCATGGATATGAGTAATATTTTGGGGATGTCCTTCCTTTAAAAACCTTGCCTCAACAGCGAGTGCTATCTCCTCGGCCCAGCCAGCAAGGCCAAAACTTGATGATGCTACATAGTCCCCATCCTTGAACAGAGCGGCAGCTTCAGCTGCAGTAATTACTTTTGCCATCTTTTTCATTCTCCTCTACTTTTTTAATCATGGTTTTTTTAACATGGATATAGAAGGAAGTAATCTATACTAAACCCACTAAAGATTTTCCCGTCAGGATATTATTAAAAGAAAGATTAAGTGCTAACGACATAGCATTCATAATTCCTGACATTACGAATCTTTAGTTCGTTATATATAGTGATTTTTAAATAGCAACATGCAGGGCTGGAACTAAACTTCTTAAAGTAATAGTTATAGAAGAAGTCTTGTGATTTCAAAAATAGCAACATATATAACTGGAACTAAAACTCAACGTTTTTAACTAATTGACCATTTAAATCAGCTATTGTGGCTTTGCCGTGCTTTAAATAAAATATTTCAAATTCGAGATTTTCTGGAACTTTGTAAACAGACTTAACCATCTCATTTTTTTCTAAAATTGCTCTTTTTATATTCATATCGATACCGAAAATTATTTCGCCCCTAATCCTTAAGGTCATATGCTCTTCAGAGGATGAGCAGAATTCCATCATAGGATGAACAAGCAGCTGCTCAAATACGTCCTTGGTATTTCCTGTGCAAAACCATAATTTACCATCATTTTCTAACATAAAACTCCATGGTCTGACATGAGGGTAACCAAAATCGTCAACTGTAGCCAAACACCCTACTGGATTAGCATTCAAAAAATCAATAATTTCTTTCATCTTTATCTCCCCATCTATAGCTTATCTTATTATGATTTATTCATTAGCTTTTTCACCGATTGTTCCAAGCCTTCCGGCGAAAGCTGAAACATTGGAAAGATTTCCCTTATTAATGCAATGGTATAATCGCCAAGCGTCTGTTCCCAATAATCACTTTGAATGGGATTCAGCCAAACCGAATAAGGAAAATGCTTTGCCAGACGCTGCAGCCAAAATAAACCAGTTTCCTCATTATGTTCTCTCCAGTTAATAATACCGCCAACCATCGTTAATTCACTAGGTGCCATACTAGCATCACCTGTAATAATCAACCTGCAATCAGCAGTATAGGATTTTAAAACTTCCTCTGTCTTTACCCAATCCTTTAATTCCGGAGTGGTATATAGGCGATCATAAATACAATTGTGGAAGTAGTAAAATTTGACGTCCTTGAAGTGACTGGTACGATGGGTTGCCGCAAATAAACGGCTGCAAATTTGCATATACCGATTCGCTGAGCCCCCTGAATCCATAAGTACTATTATTTTTAACATGTTACGACGCGGACGTTCCCACACCAGTTTTAGCATTCCGGCATTCTGGCTCGTTGCATTAATTGTACCATCCAAATTCAGATCATTCTTGGGGCCATCTGCCCGAGTACTAAGTTGTCGCAATTTCCGCAACGCCATCTCAAACTGCCGTACACCGTCCAGCTGATCGCCCCGGAAATCTCGATACTGCCTCTTGGCAGCAACCTTGACTGCTGAGAGATTCCTTGAATTGCCCTCAATACGCAATCCTGATGGATGGTATCCTGAGTGACCAAAAGGCGATGTTCCACCTGTACCTATCCAATGTGAGCCGCCATGGTGCTCACCGTCCTGGGTTTTTAACCTATCCTCCAACTGTCGTCTAAGTTCATCCAGATCCAACCGGGAAAGCATTGCCCGTTCTTCAGAAGAGAGCTCCAGAGGTGGCAAATTGGTAGTAAGCCAGTCGAGAGCCTGCTCTAAAAGATCTTCTGTGGTTTCTATACCAGTGAAGTATTTTGTAAAAGCAAGATCATACCGATCGAAATGTGCTTCGCTCTTAACCAAGATTGCCCGCGCCAGGTAGTAGAAGCTTGTCAGACTGGAGAATGCAAGGCCCTTAGCCAGTGCTTCCATCAAAGTCATCCACTCAGTTAATGAAACCGGTACTCCCTCAGACTTAAGCAGGTAGTAAAAATTGGTGAACAAAATCAGAACACCTTCCTTACTTCTAGCCTCGCCATAGAGTGGATGATCCTCTCTGCTTGGTTCCGCGTTGGCTTAGATATTGCAATACATTATCAAAATCCTGATTCTTTTTAAGCAAGGTACCAAGGAAAGGCAACTCACTGCTGAGCTTGTCTGGTTGAATACCACCAAGGGCAAGGACTTGCACCCAATCAAGTAGTTCACTAGTGCTTGGCCTCTTTAAAAGCCCGCTAATATTACGAATTTTGTAAAAGGCTTGCAACGCTTGTTGCACGAGTTGTTCTTCGAGATTGGGATAGTGGACTTTTACAATATCCCTCATCATTTCTGCATCAGGGAAGTCTATGTAGTGAAAAATGCAACGCCGTAGGAAAGCATCCGGAAGCTCTTTCTCTGCATTGCTAGTGATAATAATAATAGGTCTTTGTTGTGCCGTGATTGTCTCTCTAGTTTCAGGGATAAAGAAGCTCATCATGTCAAGTTCCCATAGGAGATCGTTAGGAAATTCAATATCTGCCTTATCGATCTCGTCAATGACAAGCACTACCTTCTCATTTGAGGCCATGGCCTCGCCAAGTTTACCGAGTCTAATATATTCCTTAATGTCAGATACGTTACAGCCCCCAAATTGGCTATCGTAAAGACGCTGTACTGTGTCGTAAACGTATAGTCCCTCCTGAGCCTTAGTAGTCGACTTTATATTCCATATAATATGCTTTAAACCAAGACTGCTAGCAATACTTTTTGCCAGCATTGTTTTGCCTGTACCAGGTTCCCCTTTAATCAAAAGCGGACGCCCCAATGCAATAGCAACATTTACACTATTTTTCAAATTTTCAGCAACAATATAATCATTTGTACCTTGAAATTCAGCAAGCTTCACTGTCATCAATACCATCTCTTCTACAATTTTATCTTCTTAGCTTTGCTAAGATATTACGGTATATGTTAGTCAATGATTGAGTGATTTCAGCTACAACCATTGACTAACATCTCCAAAGGAGTTTAACCGCAATCGTTTTTCATATAGTGGCTACTATTATTTCTAGCCCGCGATATTTTTAGCTGCTTGAGCCTTTTTGTTTTTAGCAACTACAATCAGAGTTAAAGCGATACCAATAACACTCAAAATGCCAGCAATTACAAAGGCTTGGGTATAATCCCCGTTGTTTGCTGCTTTTACTGTAGCGGCCGTACGCGGTCCGAACCATCCAGCCACCGCAAAAGCACAGAACATAATCCCGTAATTTACACCATTGTTTTTAGCACCAAAGGTGTCAGCAGTCAAGGCAGGGAAAATCCCCATGAAACCTCCAAAACATAAACCGATAACCATTACGATTACAACAAATGGGGTAAACGCACCTGCACTAATAGTGGTCAGGCCATAAGCTGCCACTGCAGCTAAAATATACATTGCAATCAATGCTGGGAAACGACCAAATTTATCGGATATGGAACCCCAGAAAATCCGACCAAAGGTATTAGACAAAGCCAGATAGCTTACTGCCATAGCCGCTTGGGCTGCAGTTACCTTGACTATTTCCTGAGCGATTGGTGAAGCCTGACTGATAATCATTAAGCCAGAGAAAGCACCGATGACCAGCATTGAGAATAATAGATAAAACATAGGATCAGACAACATTTGGCTCCAATTTTTTTCAGCACCAGTCACTGTGGACGAAGCCGTAGGCGCAGGTGGATTCCAGCCTTCTGGCTTATAACCCACAGGAGCTGCCGTGATGAGCATTGACAATGCCGCGATAATAATGAGATAACCGATACCCATAATTTTCAAGGTAGCTAAAACTCCATAACTAGCAATCAAACTTTGCGCCAATGGGGCTGCTATTACAGGACCGAAGCCATAACCGGCAGTAGCCAACCCAGCCACCAAACCCCGTCTATCAGGGAAAAACTTAACTGTATTTGCTATGGTACAGCCATAAACCATGCCCATACCTAAACCACCCATAATACCATATGTCATATATAACCATGATAAGGAATCCGTAGACCCAGCAAGGTACATTCCACCGCCAAACATAAAGGCTCCAGCGAAGATTACCCACTTAGGTCCAAATTTATCCTGAACCCAACCACCTGTAATCATTGTTACAGGACCAAGCATGTTTGTCAGGCTAAACGCTACTGCAGCTGCAGCAGCCGTACAACCTAATATTTTAATCAGCGGACCTGCAAATACGCTCCAAGCGTAACCAGAACCAATACAAAGGTTAATTACTACACTAGCAATTAATACATACCATCTTTTTTTTGCTAAATCCATAATACCCTACCTCCTTAAAATGTGTTAAAGTCGTACCTGAGTCTCCAATTTTTCTCTAAGTTCTGACTAACGCAATAGGTTTCCAGCAATAACAGCTTGCGGAAATTCGCTTGAATTTTCGGAAACCATCGTGCCTTTCACATCACGAAGCAACCTTTCAATAATCATTTCTTTACTGTAGCCATAACCGCCGTGAACTTGCACTGCCTGCATGCAGACATCTACGCTAGCTTTGGCAACAAACATCCTAGTTATCGCTGCTTCAGTGATAAAAGACTTTCCTTCTTCAAACAAATTAACGGTCTGATAGATTGCCAACCGACTAAGGTGAGTATTGGCTGCCATATCCGCTAACATCCATTGTACAGCCTGTAAGCGGGCAATGGGTCCGCCAAATTGAACTCGTTCTTTTGCATATTTTATTGATGCTTCAAGTGCTGTTTGACATATTCCTGTGGCGATTGCTCCAAAAGCAACTCCAGCACATGCCAGAATCTCCTGGATCATTGCAGAGCCTTGGTTTAGCGTCCCCAGCAGGCTCGCCTTGGCATTGTCGAAAGCCATTTCTGTTGTTGGCATACCACGCAAGCCCATTTTTTCAATGTACTTGTCTGTGGTAACCCCGGAAGTATTCCCCTCGACAACAAAAGCACTTAATCCCTTCATTCCAGCCGTTGGATCTGTTACGGCAAAAACAATATATATATCTGCTACGCCACCATTGGAAACATAATATTTCTTTCCATTAAGGCGGTATGTCTCTCCATCCTTAGTCGCCACAACTTTATCTGGAGCATAAGCAGGTGCGTCCCCTGGCTCAGCCAGTGCAAAACCGCCAAGTTTTTCACCTAGACACAACATAGGCAGATAGGTTGTTTTTTGTTCTTCAGATCCCCACTTGTAAATAGGGTAAGCAGCTAATGAGCAATGTGCAGCAAGGACAGCAGCGGTTGAAGCGCAATAACGGGATAACTCTTCTAAAATTAAAATATAACTCAAAAAATCCATGCCTAATCCCCCATATTCATCGGGATAGAATAGGCCCATAAAGTCCATCTTAGCTAATTTCTTAATATTTGAGGCTGGAAATATCGATTTATGATCAATTTCAAGAGACAACGGTTCCAAGTGCTTTTTGCCAAAGTCCCGGGCACTTTGCTTAAGCATTTGCTGTTCATCTGTAAGGTTAAAATCCATGTAATTATCCTCCTCTTCCTGCTTAATGCCCGGTTTAGCGAAGCAGTGAACCAGAAATAACTACCCGCTGAATTTCATTGGTTCCTTCGTAAATGGACAGTATCCTGGAGTCACGCCAGATCTTTTCTACATATGAATCTTTGGTATAGCCATAAGCTCCCATGATATCCATAGCATCTCTTGCTACTTGCATGGCCATGTCAGTACAAAATAATTTCGTCATAGCTGCATGTTTTGAATACGGTTGGTGAGCATCTTTAAGTCGAGCCCCCTGGTGCACAAGTTGTCTGCCTGCCTCAATAACAGTTGCCATATCTGCAATTTTAAAGGCGACAGACTGTTGGGAAGCCAATGGCTTACCATTGTCGATACGTTTCTTAACAAACTCAATGCTTTCATCCAAGGCTGCCCGAGCCGCGCCAACGGCCTGAGCGGCCACCATTAATCGCCCTGAGTCCAGTGTCGACATGGCCAGCTTCATGCCTTCACCCTCTTTGCCAATCATATGCCAAGCTGGTATTCGAACATTTTTCAGCACTAATTCCACCGTATTCGAAGCTCGTATCCCCATCTTATCTTCTACCTTACCAACACTAAAACCAGAACGGCCTCGTTCAACGATAAATGCACTCAATCCTTTGGTGCCTTTACTTCTGTCCGTGGAGGCAATTATGATAAAGGTAGCGGCCAACCCCCCCTCAGTGATATAGCATTTGGTACCATTTAATACATACTCGGCACCATCTCTCACAGCGGTTGTAGCGACAGCACCAGCATCTGATCCTGCACACGGTTCTGTCAAGGCGAAAGCACCAAATTCACCTTCTAACAGAGGTGCAAAATGTTTCTGTTTCTGTTCTGGAGTTCCTGCTAATAAAACTGGATAGGAACAAAGATTATTCGCACCAAAAGCAGTGGCTGTTCCAAGACAACCGTAGCCAAGTTCTTCCAAAACGATTGTTGCACTTAGCGTATCCAGTTCAGGCCCACCGACCTCTTTCGGCGCTACTAAACAAAATAGCCCTGTATCACGCCATGCCTTGACTGCTGAATCCGGGATGTCACCTATGGCGTCCCATTCCCTAGCATAGGGCTTAATATGTTCCTTTACAAAATTGCGAACCTTTTGTTGGACTTTTATTTGGTTAGGTGATAGCATCCCGTTCAGCAACCTTTCTCCCTTAGATTAATTATCCTATTTTTATCCTAAGATAGCTTCCCTTAATCCGCCCCATACTGGCTGGAAAATCCCCTCTGGCATCAACTTCAGGTTTGGTGATATGATTGGCTTAAAGTCCATATAGGCCAGAATGTCTTTCTCAAGATCCATTCCCGGCGCAATTTCGGTTAACATCAAACCATCTTTCGTAAGTTCAAATACAGCCCGTTCAGTTACATATACGGCTGTCTGTCCAAAGCTAAATGCATACTTGCCGCTGAAAGCGATTTGTTCCACTTCATCTAGGAATTTCTTGCTTGTGCCTTCTTTTACAATCACTAACTTACCGTCTTCTACCTTTGTTTGTATTTTTCCAGCAGTAAAGGCGCCACAGAAGACTACACCCTTAGCCCGTTGGGTCGTATTAATAAAGCCACCTGGCCCCATGGCCTTGCCGCCAAATCGACCAGCATTGATGTTGCCATGCTTATCTGCTTGAGCCAGTCCGGTAAAGGCCATTGTTAATCCGCCGCCATCAAACCAATTGAAATGATGATCCTGCTGTACCATTGCTTCGCCATTATAATGAGCGCCGAAGTTCAGTGCTACGCCTGGAATACCGCCAATCATCCCCGATTCGGAAATAAGGGTCATCAGATCGCTACAACCTTCTTCAGAAACCACACTAGCGATTCCTTGTGGGATCCCGATACCTAGATTAACTGGTCCTGGTACCAATTCCATTGCAGCACGGCGAGCAATGATCTTACGCTCATCTAATTCCATTACAGGAATACTGCCCTCAGGTATTTTTACATCGCCAGAAAGTGCCGGACTGAATTGAGTTCCCTGAGTTTGCATCTGCGGTTTTTGGGCAACTACGATGTAGTCTACACAAACGCCAGGTATTTTAACGTGCTGTGGATGCAAACTTCCAGCTTTAGCTAGGTTTTCTACCTGAACAATAACAATACCGCCTGAAGCCTTGGCTGCCTGGGCTACTGGCAGTGCTTCCAAAGCGATAGCTTCTTTTTCAAATGTGATATTGCCATTCTCGTCGGCAGTGGTACCACGAATAAGTGCTATATCGATAGGGAATGATTTATAAAACAGGTATTCTTCCCCTTCGAATTCGACTACTTTAATGTTATCTTCTGTAGTTATAGGATTCACCTTGCCGCCTTCTACGCGAGGGTCAACAAAAGTTCCCAACCCGGTTTTGGACAATAGACCTGGTGAATGCCGAGCAACCTCAGTGTACCATTGACAAACGACGCCTAAGGGCCAGAAATAACACTCGATTTTATTTTCTTCTACAGCTTTAGCCATTCGCGGTGAGGAACCAACATGGCCTACAACCAATCTCTTCACTAACCCATCTTCAGCCCAAGCACATTCGCCACGATCTTTCCAGTTACCACAACCAGCGGCATGCATAAATGTAATGCCTTTTGGCTGTTGACTATTGATATAACGGTCTTGAACAGCCAACCCTATTTCTTCAGGCCAACCTGCAAGTCCGAAACAAGCAGCAGCCACAGTGGCACCGTCCTGGAATAACGCAGCAGCTTCAGCAGCTGTAATTACTTTTGCCATATTTAACAATTCCCCTCTACTTTTTAAATTTTTTTAAATGCTAGATTATTAAGGTTTCCAATCGTGTTTCAATTAAATAATCACAGGTCCGAAAACACAACAATATAGCTTTAATGCCAGTATCACCGCCTTTCCCATTTCATTTTTTAAACCAAATCCACGATTAATTCCCATGGATTGACAAAAACCACATTCTAAAGTACTATAGTATATAGTACTTTAGAAAATACCGCTTTGTGAAAAAAATAACCAAACTTTCAGTAAACTAAATATTCGGATAACAGTTAGTATTTTAAAGTTTTCTCTTAAATCCCATTGCTTTGTCATAATAATAAGAATATTGATAATACCAGCTAATATAATATCTCAAATTTCACTAACAAACCGTCTTTCGAGGTTTGTTAGTGAAATTTGCAACTTGGAATTAAACTCTCCCAACTCTTTGTGGATGTATAACTACCTTAAAGCATTTATGGGATTTCAACTATTATGGTCTATAGTAGTATGTTAAAAAACACACTTTCTAGTCCCATTATATACCAAGATTAGTAAAAGTTAAATAGTTTTTACTAAATAATATGCATAGCCAAAGAAATTAGAATTGCTATGCGCAAATATGTTTTTCAGAATATTCATTCTTCAGGCTTTTCTAATAATAAAGCAACACCCATTCCGCCACCAATACATGCACTAGCAATGCCATATCGGACATCTCTATGTTGGAATTCATATGCAATCGTACCAACAAGTCGTGCACCGCTCATACCTAAAGGATGACCTAACGCTATAGCACCACCATTGACATTTAATCGATTATAGAGTGGGGTTCCAATATAATTGCCCAGTTCCTTCAAACACCCAAGAACTTGTCCAGCGAAAGCTTCGTTTATTTCCAGCAAATCAATATCGTGCAAACGCAATCCAGTTATTTTTAATAGTTTTCCTATTGCCTCCACTGGAGCTAGTCCCATAATGTCAGGGCTAATTCCCGAGAATGCATAAGCACCAATATAGGCTAGTGGTTTTAAACCCAGAATTTTCGCTTTTTCTTCTGTCATAATTACCAATGCAGCTGCAGCATCATTCATACCCGAAGAGTTTCCGGCTGTTAATGTGCCGCCCTCTTTAAACGCGGGCCTCAGTTTAGCCAGTTGCTGCAAGGTTATCTCAGGTCTAGGATGCTCATCTGTATCTACAATAACTGTACCCTTTCTAGTTTTAACTGCCACTGGTACAATTTCTTCGGCAAACCTGCCACTGCCCATCGCAGCCTTGGCTTTCACCTGGCTATGATATGCAAAAAGATCTTGATCTTCACGGGAAATCCCCTGCTTTGCTACAACATTTTCTCCGGTCAGTCCTACGGTGAGCAATGGATAATCGTTCACTGGTTGACATCTGCGCGAAAACATTTCATTCGAGCAAAGTAATGTATAATTCCCATTGTGAAAGCCTTGGTAGCGTGTTTCAAGGGGCAAATAGTAGGGAACTCGAGACAAGCTTTCTGCTCCCCCTGCAATTGCGATTTCGTAACCACAGCCTGCCATCTCTTGCACAGTCGAAACGACCGCCTGAATGCCAGAGCCACAAATCCGATTAACACAATAAGCTGGAGTACTTACATCCAAGCCAGCCATCAACGTCGACACCCTGGCTAGGTTTGCTGCATCGGCTGTAGATATGGCATGACCTAATACTACGCCTTCTACATCTTCACTACCCAAGTTTGACCGTTTGACCGCTTCACTAATTGTAAGCGCGGCTAAATCTTGAACCGGTACTTCCTTCAAGCCGCCTAAAAATGCCCCGATCGGAGTTCTGGCAAAACTAGTAATTACAAACTTTTTCATGTCGCCCTCTATTACAGTCTATAGTAGTATTACGTATTAAAACCGGTTCTTAGAATCTTCTGTCTTCGGTTATAAAATCTGGAGCCCATCTGTAATACTCTTTTGGATACGCTTTCTCCAGACCTGCGTAGTTAGCCTTAGCAAGATATATGCCACCTTTTTTAGTCCGTTGTGCCATGATAAGCCCTTGTTTTGCCAATTCTTCAAGAACAGCACTCAAACCTGCATCATCGGCGGTAACATATTCTTGAATATCCCCTAATGTCATATGCAGTCCTTGATTTACTCTATAATCTTCTGCTAGTACAGACAAAACGTTCTCTTCGTTAAGAGCCAATTTCTTCGCAACAGGTCCTACTGCAGGAACTGGCACACCTAATATTTTGCTAATTTCGCGACGTGGCATCTTCATATCCTCAGCCATCAACTTAAGACCTGATCTAAATACTACCAGTCTGCAAGCCTCCAGCGTTCCTCCGGCAATATAATCAGTCTTAGCAACTTCAAAAATGTTTTGAATCGGATAAAAACGATTCACACCATCGCCTGCCATCACTTGCGTAGCATCCATAGCAGAGGCCATTGTAGCTTCAGCACCCATTGCTTTTACCATGCTTGATTCAACAGCAACATCCATCCCCAAATCCCAAATGTAGGATGTATAGTAAACAGAAAGGCGTGTCATCTTGAGCCGCATGATAATGTCAGCAATTTTAGACTGATTACCAGCTTGATCAATGGTGGGTTTGTTAAACTGAATTCTTCTTTGCGCGTAAGGTACAGTATACTGTAACAAAGTACGCTGCCAGCCAGATGCGGAAGCAGAAATTAGGGTTCTCTCAAATTGAAGTCCCTCCATTAATACTTTCCAGCCATCACCATGGCCACCAATCATATTTTCCTTTGATACAACAACATTCTCAAAATCCAGGGAGCCATTTTGGACATTCTCAAAACCAAGAATCTCGTTAATTCTTTCTGTAGTAAATCCAGGAGCACCCTTCTCAACGATGAACGCGGAAAGATGACGATATTTCTTACGTTCTTCAGGCGTATTGCCGGTTAGAGCATATACAATATAGTGCTGTGCTAAACCTGCACCAACAATAAAACGTTTTTTACCGTTAAGGATATAATTATCCCCATCCAGTTTAGCTTCTAATTCCATGCCTGAAGCATCTGTACCGGCAGTCATTTCGGTGATACCAACGCATCCAAGTTCACCTTGAGCGATACGTGGAAGCCATTTTTTCTTTTGTTCTTCAGTGCCGCAATCGAGAAGTTGGCGCACACCGCCCATCATATTACCAACAACGATCCTGCCAACACCTGGGCTATAAGTATGTATTTCCTCAGCTACAATACAAGCACCTGTACAGCCTAGTCCCATTCCGCCATATTCTTTAGGGATACCAGCGCCTGTAAATCCTGCTGCGCCTATCTTCTCATAGATGTCAAAAGGAAATTCTCTAGTCCATCTCGACTCAATTTCGCGCGGCGCTAACTGATCCATTAATGCGCGTACGTCTTTTTGTAATTTTACATGTTCGTCTGACCACCATGGGAATTTTTCCATAATAATAGTCACTCCTTTTTTTTTCATGGATCCGGTAGGTAACTTGCCCTTTATACTTTTCAGAACACTTTCCTTGGTCAAAAGTATTGGATCATTTAATCTCAATTCAGATTAGGAAAGATGTCATAAATACCGGATCTCATGTTATATATACTATGTTTCGATATTCACATCGAAAATACCTGCTGAATATTCATATTTTTCCAAAAAAACATTATACCGCATAGTAGTATCGACAATAATAGACAGCAAAGAAATATCCCCATATTTACCCTCTAACACCTGAGAAGAAAACTATGATGGAATTTCTTTAGAATACAAAGCTGCTTCTCTAAATTTTAAACCTCGCTACAACGCTTTGCAGTTCTTGGGCCATTTGCGCCAGACTATGGCTAGAAGCCGCAATCTCTTCCATCGAAGCTGACTGTTCTTCCGTCACCGCCGAAACCGTTTGCGTCTGACCAGCGGTTTCCTTGCTTATTGCATCAATCTTATGCATTGCAGTAACAATCTCCTGGGCACCACCTGCTATTCCTTGAATAGCCGATGAGATATTTTTGACTTGGTTAGATACTAAGTCAACCATCGATACAATTTCCGCAAATGCTTGTCCTGCCGTATTGACGACCTCCGAACCAATTCTTACTTCTTGTGTACCTTGGTTCATAGCAACTACAGCACTTTCTGTATCCCTTTGAATTTCGCCAACCAGCCCAGCGATTCTGCCAGTTGCTTCCTGAGATTGCTCAGCAAGTTTTCGGACCTCTTCCGCCACTACGGCAAAACCACGTCCAGCCTCACCAGCCCGTGCTGCTTCAATTGCCGCGTTGAGGGCGAGAAGATTGGTCTGCCCGGCAATACCAGATATTGCATCAACAATTTGGCCTATTTCCTTGGAACGTTCCCCTAATTTAAGAACTGACTGTGCAGAATTAGATACCTTTGCTTCAATATTATTCATTTGACTTACCGCAGCTTCCACCGCTTTACCACCGTTTTTAGCGGCAACAGCAGCATTTCCAGATGTAGTTTCAACAGTGTTAACCTCTGCTGCCGCATGCTTGATATCTGCTGAAATACGTTCAACAACCTCAGAAGTTTTTTGAATGGTATCTGATTGTATATCAGAGCCAGCAGCAACTTCAGTGATAGATCTTGCAATCTGACCAACACCCTCGGCAGACTGCTCAGCACCGGTTGTCAATTGTTGGGATGAGGCTGCTACTTGTTCGGCCGATTGGGCCACCTGTTTTACCACATTGCGAAGATTTTGAGTCATAGCAACTATTGCCGTTCCGAGTTGCCCAATCTCATCTGTAGATGTAGTCGTGTTAGAAACCGTTAGATCACCATCTGCAACTAGTGTTACATGATGCACCATAGCTGTTAAACGTCTAGCAATAGCACGGGCAAAATACCATGCCAAAATTATTACTATTATTATTGTAATTCCAATAATTCCCAACATTTTGTTTCGGTTCTGTACTATCTCACTATAAATTTCCTGTTCCGGCGCCATTACACCGACAATCCATTTAGTCGTAGGAACAATATTAGTTGCACCAAACACTTGACTACTACCGTCGGCACTCGTAAAGCTCATCAATTGCTTATTCCCATCCATGGTCGCCTTGATGATAGGCATACTAGATATATCTTTCTGTTCGGTTATATAGTTATTATTAGGATGAGCAATTAGAATGGCCTTGCCATTGACGTTGGTAGTCACCGCCGCATACCCTGTTTCACCAATTTTATACCGAGCGCGGAATATTTCCAGTGAATCCAGCAGAACAGCTTGACCCACAATGCCAGCAAAATTCCCCTGACCATCCTTAATGGGAATAGCCATAAGTACAACAGGCTTTTTGCTTTTAGGCGAAATGACCACGTTACCGACACTAGGTTTTCCCGTCTGCATTGCTTCCTTAAAGTAGGGCCTATCCCCATAAGCTGCTCCAATTATACCACTCAAATTGGCAGGAGCAACCTGCATCACCTGGCCATCTTTGTTCGTGACGAAAGACGACTCATATGAAGCGGTATCCGCAGTCACAACTGCAGTAAGCACTTCTGTTATGCCCGCCGCATCACCCTGCATAACCTTAGCATGGCCGGCAATAATCTGCCCGATCTTAATCTTTTCCTGTATCATTCCCTCAATGTCTGCAGAAAGGTTACTTGCTTGGTTTTGAATAGCTCTAGTTATTTCTTTCTTTTGATTTGTTTCCATACTCGTTAACAGTTCAAATCCTGTAAACCCTGTCGAAGCTAACGTGATAATTAAAACAAATCCTACAATTTTAGTAAAAAAATTCAGTCGCATACCGTTCCCCCTAATAATAATATATATTAATTATTCGACACCATTATGGAAAATCCCTCCTAAATGATTGGATAAATATTACTATTCATGTTACTGTTTGGCGAATTGCCTTGCATAAATTGGAGTAAAATTGGGCATAATCTAATATAGCAGATGGAGTATGGAGTAGTTTTTCATACAATTCTATCGAAAGTACAAAAAAAAGACTGCCTCACCCCTCATTGGATAGAAAGCCTTTTTCTGTGTCATGGTGCGGAGGGACAGGATTCGAACTTTCGGCGGATTATACATAAAGAAAGATAGTCGATCCTACTGACAATCAATCATATCTATTGTTCTTAAAGTTTATCGCAAATTATTTGTTGTTTTTATGTGTAATTTCTTGTCACACATTTGCACAGTACTTAACTTCGAGCAGGAGCCGTAGCACTTACTTCGGCCAATGAAACACCTATTTCCGATAATCCATTTTGGCAGCTACCTGGCAGACCTAGCTCCTCTATCGCCATCTCACGAAGTTTACACTTTAGAATCTTACCATTGGCGCTAAGAGGATAGCTGTCAACGAATGCTACGTACTTTGGAATCTTACAACGGGCGATTTGACCTGCACAAAAGTCTTTAACCATTTCTTGGGTTAGAACACATCCTTCTTGCAGTTGAATATAGGCCATGACTTCCTCACCGTATTTGACACTTGGAACACCTAGGACCTGTACATTTCGTACAGAAGGGTGACTCGCGATAAATACCTCTATCTCTTTCGGATAGATATTCTCACCCCCACGGATAATTATATCTTTTATCCGGCAAGTGATCATGTAATAACCATTTTCATCGATTAAACCAATATCTCCGGTATGTAACCACCCATCTTTGTCAATGACTTCTGCGGTGGCTTCAGGCATTTTATAATAGCCCTTCATCACATTGTAACCCCGGGCACAAATCTCGCCCTCCACTCCCATCGGCACTGTTTCTCCTGTTGTAGTATTTATGATTTTAACTTCCACATCGGGTAGTGGTCGACCCACAGTAGAAATTCTTAAATCTAAAGGATCGTCAGTTCTAGTATTGAGAATACCAGGAGATGCTTCGGTCTGCCCGTAAGCAACTACAATCTCTCGGATATTCATTACATCGACAATTTTTTTGAGGACTTCGATTGGGCAGGAAGCGCCAGCTACAATCCCAGTACGAAGGGATGATATATCAAAATTCACCTGCTCCAATAAACTGAGTTCCATCATAAACATGGTAGGCACACCATGTAATGCTGTGCAGCGCTCTTCTGCAACGACTTTTAATACTTGTTCTGCATTAAACATCTCAACTGGTACCATTGTTGCCCCAGTTACTACACAACACAGAGTACCTGCTACACAACCGAAGCAATGAGAAAAAGGAACGGGTATGCACAATCGGTCAGTATAGTTGAGATTCATACATTCCGCTGTGCCCTTGGCGTTGGTAATTAAATTATTGTGACTTAACATAACGCCTTTAGGCAACCCGGTAGTACCCGAAGTATAGATCATATGAATTACATCATCTGGATCTAGTTCTGCCATGCGGGTAGCAAGTTCTTCATCAGGAAACTCTTCCCCTAATCCAATGACTTCTTCCCATGTAAACATGCCCGGATATTTTTTATTTCCAATCATGATTATATTCTTTAATAAAGGTAGCTTCTCTGAAACCAATTGCCCGGGCTTACAATTATTGAGTTCAGGACATAATTCATAGATCATGCTTATGTAATCCGACGTTTTTGTACCCTCGATCATAATTAAAGTTTTTGTATCTGATTGCTCAAGGATATTTTTCAGCTCGAACAATTTGTATTGTGTATTAATTGTTACCAGCACCGCCCCAATCTTGGCACTACCATATTGAGTAATTACCCATTCCGGCACATTAGTAGCCCAAATGGCAGTACTATCGCCTTTTTTTACGCCCAATTTCAATAAACCCTTTGCAAATTGGTTACAGGCTTCACGAAGTTCTTTATACGTGTATCTTATGTTACGTTCAGGATATACTAGAGCTTCATTGTCAGGGTACATGTTCGCTATATTGTCAATCAGCTCACCCATGGTTGGCTTAGTAAAATCACCCACTGAGTTCCCTCCTCGCAAATTTTTAAATATAAACCACCAAATATGTATCTAAGTAGGGAAACATCTGTCTTGAGGATTCAATTATATCTCTCTTTTTTAATGCCCACTACTTCTTCAAAACTTCTGGGGTATCAACATCAAAAATACTGCTTCATCCTGTACCGCAAGACAACTTACTTCTTATAATAAATTCTTCAATACTTGCCGTACATTTTCATCTCTGCAATAAAAGCCTACATATACAGACACATTATTTCCATTCTTCAATAACCTCGTTTATTAGTGATGAGATCATTAATAGCTTATTACGCATAAAACTAAAAATTATGAATATTTATTATATTATGCCTCAACCCTAAAACTAACAAACTATCTTGCCCTTTTCCAAAATCCAGATTATACAATTACCTAATTTAGTAGTCTAAAACATCTTATACTGAGTTCAGCATCTTAGCCAAACCCAGTATAACCATTCTGCTCTAGCTACATAGAAGCAATCTGCTCAAGTGATATACTTCACATTTATCTTTATAAAACTCCACTTTGTTCATGAGCTGAACTTATATATGAGGGAGGATATAATTTAGTGTACTCTCAAATTAGAGCCAATCATAACCCTCTGCAAGTCCTATTTTAAACTATTTCCCTTTTTTGAACAACACTTTTTTCAGAATTTGTCAAAAAATGAAAAACTGCTTCTAATACCCCGCCGCCAATAGCCAGCGCCTTGTCTGAGATAGTATCACAATGAGTGTCTTTCCTAGGATCAATATCGCCAATTTTTGTTCCTGCGGACACCCAAACGCCCTCTTTAATCATTCCTCTGATTACTCCTGCTATTTCAGCATGGACAGGGTTTGCTTCCACAAAGGCTACCAGATCCCCCTTTTCCACCAGCTCCCCTATTGAAAGACTCTGCAATACCTGTCCGTCAACAGGTGCCCTCAATAGTCTTTCTAAGGTATAACCGTCAATAGCGCCTGGAACATTAGTATTAGGTACTGCACTACCGCTGTAGATGACTCGTCCAAGTTTATGACCTCTACAGGTCTCGATAACAACATCAACATCCTGTTCGGCAACAAATCCTGGTCCCAAACCTATTACTAACGGAGCCTCGTCAATACGGGTGTCCAGATTGCGTTTCGCCATTCGTGCATCTATCACTACTGTAGGACGTAGCTGTTTAATCACTTCAGCCTGGGGATCTATTAGAACTGGAATGATTCGACTGTTAAGAAGAATTAAGGCGTGCTCTAGCGAACCAGACAGTTTAGCAGTAATTCCTTCGATTTTAGTACTCCCCTCGTAGATTGCCTCGGCAAAGGACACATTTCTTCTGACTACGAGAGGGTTACTTAACTCTGTCATGAGCACGTCCAAACCGCATTGATGAAGGCGATATGCAACCCCTGACGCCAGGTCACCAGCTCCCTTTATTACAACTGCGGTTCTATTCTTACTCATGCCTTCCACCACCATTTATAGCCCGAGAAAAATTTTTAACGGGTTCAATAAAAACTTCTAGCATTCCGCCACAAGCCATCCCCTCTAAGGCAGCAATATCCGCGCTCATTGAAACCTTGTGTATACAGGATTTGTCTTTATCAATAACATTGAGAGCTTCTAAGCGGACTTCCGATTCTGCGCAACCGCCGCCAATAGTTCCTTGCGTTTGTCCGTCCCTGAAAATAAGCATCCTGGCACCTGCTTTACGAGGGGTAGATCCCTTTGCATTTATAATTGTTGCCAGTGCCGCAGGAGTTTCATCAAAGGCTGCTACTATTGCCTTTTGCAAAGTCTCCCCATCTACAGAAGAAACCATTTCACAATCATTTACGCCAGCAACAGTCTTAGAAGCAACTCTTAAAGATTCTCCACTACCTGCACGACGAATTTTTATTAGCTCGGCGGCAATACTAATAGCAATCTCTGCTGGTGTCTGGGCACCAATATCTAAACCAATAGGCATATGGACCTTTTCGACTTTCTGAATCGTTACCCCATCTTCAAGCAACTGATCCTTTACTAATTTCACTTTTCTCCGGCTTCCAATCATGCCCAAATATGCAAGAGGGTACTTAATGACCTTCCTAATGCAATCCATGTCATACATATGACCCCTAGTAACAATAACAACACTGCTTCTTGGTCCAAGTTTCAGAACACTTTCAATATCATTAAAATTACAACAAATAAATCTATCAGTTTCAGCTAATTTTTGGGTCAAAACAGGATCTGGGCGGTCATCAACCACTGTAATTTTATACCCAAGTTGACGTCCGACATTTACTAATTCTAGAGAAACATGTCCACTTCCTAAAATAACAAGCTCATCGGGAGTAATACACGGGTCGATCATAACTTTAATAATTTGATCTGGTTCATCTGGATTCGTAAGGCTCGCAAGCCTAAACATCCCACTCGTACTATCTTCCCGAACTAGTTCCTCTAATTGCTTTTCCAACCAGTTTTGTTGCATACCCCATGGCAACTTTAAATTTCCTGTGCTGTCATTACTATCGATCTTAAATATTTTTTTTTGTCCAACGATATCGCATGGAAGGCTATCCACTCCTATAATTGTTGCGATTGCCTTTTCTTGCTGTAAATCAAACTCCATCACTTAACTGCCCCTCCTAGTCACAAGCATATTTTAACCTCAAAACTCTTAAGACATTAGGATGAATAACTGGTGCCTTTACCGAATGTACAGTTGGGATAACTACATTGAGGGCAAGCTCTACAGAGCCCGCCATGAGCTAAAGCCACAATATCCTTACGAGTTACCCGTTCACCCACCAGTAACCTCGGTAAAATCAAATCGATGATGGTTATTTTAAAGAACATACCACAAGCAGGTACTCCCATGATTGGTATATCATTTAGGTAGGCCAACATAAACATTGCTCCAGGCAGAGCGGGCGCTCCATATTTTTCCACACTAGCACCTGTTAATCGTATGGCGTTAGGTGTAACATCATCGGGATCAACTGACATTCCGCCTGTGACAAAGATGATTTCAGCACCATCATCCGACATTTTCTTAATTTTCCCAGCAATTACTTCCATGTCATCAGGTGCATATTCTATTCCTAAAATTGTTGAACCAAAAGATTCGACTTTCTCCGTAAGGACAGGACCAAATTCGTCACGTATGCGTTTTTTATAGACTTCACTTCCAGTAATAACCACACCTACATTAACTTTTTTAAATGGTATAACTTTAACAACCCATCCAGCCTGGAGAATGATATTCTCAGCTGCTGAAACCATTTTTTCTTCTACTACCAATGGAATGACCTTCGTTCCCGCCAGTAACTCGCCTTTTTTTACCACCGTGTTGTTGGGGAGTGTGGATAAAACTACATCAGGTAAATCGTTGATTGCCTCCAGCGCATGGACATTAATTTTCAGCAATCCGTCACATTCGGCAAATAGGTTAACACGACTTTCTTTGGGACCGTTCCATATAACACCACTACCTGCAAAAAACCTTCCTAGTCGGATACCGGCTTCATCTTCGTGAACATCCCCTGAGTCAAGGTCCAAAATGAAGATATTCTCTTTGCCCAACTTCAATAGCTCTGGGACATCTTCCTCCTTAATCACATGCCCTTTTCTAAAGGCTGCTTCCTTTGAGTCATCTTTTACGACTCTGGTGATATCGTGACTAAGTACCTTTCCCACAGCATCTTCTACTTTAATTGTTTGCACCTTCATGATTTTTCTCCTCTTCAATCGTCTTCACTGTACACATTTGGTAGTCAATATTCTCAAGTGTTGATCTGCTAGCATAATTCAGTCTAGGAAGAAACTATAAAATAATAAACTACAATTTCTTCCTAGACTAAAGCATACTAGCATAGCATAGCATAGAATAGACCAGAATAGTATAGCACAGAATAGAATTACGCATATCAGTATAGTCTAGACTAATATATGGAGTTAGCGGCAAGGATATTTAGTCCGTTGCCGCTAAAACCATAAAGTTTTTTCAATTTTCATTATAGCTTCACAATTGAGACAGTGTCAAGCATATAATTACTAGATAAGACTATCCCTAAACTTCTTAGGTCTTATGCCTTTGTTGCATCCGACGAGTTAACCCATTGGCATACATCGTCACAAGAATTTGCTTTCTTTTCCTTTAAGGCATTAAGAACCATCTCAGGAGTAATTGGCAATTTATAGAACCTTACACCAATAGCATCATAGATAGCGTTAGTGATCGCAGGGAATGTAGGTTGAACCGCACCTTCACCGGTTTCCTTAACACCATATGGAGCTGTATGGTCATAACTATCTACTATGTTGGTATCCATTTCTGGCATTTCCATAGTAGTTGGAGTTTTGTAGTCGTGGAAGTTAGGGTTTAACATTCTGCCAGTCTTAGGATCTAACTTCATATCTTCATACAAACATCCGCCTAAGTTAAACAGAATGGAGCCTTCTACCTGTCCATCAACACTCATAGGATTGACAGGGGTACCGCAGTCACCAGCTTCGGTAACTTTTTTCACGTAAATACGGCCAGTTTCTAAATCTACATCTACTTCGTGAACTTGACTACTAAAGCCAAATGTAGGAGAGTGACCAATATTAGCGCCTTGAACCCGATTGCCGCTTATGATATCAATCCCTTTACGACGTGGTGGTGAGAAGTTGCCCAAACCGACCAGTGTACCATTGATACTGGTATATAATTCAACCATTTCTTCCCAGGTAGTCTGTTTTTTGGTTTCATACATGGAGTAAATTTTACGATCTTTGATAACTAATTGGTCAGCCCGGCAAGCAAGCTGGCTTGCAGCCGTCTCTTTGATTCTTTGTTTAATTTCTGTGCAAGCCATCTGAATAGCAGCCCCTGCTGCATATGTCAAGCGGCTAGCAAAACTACCCAAGTCAAAGGCACCAATTTCAGTATCGCCTGTTTGTACATGTACATCTTCGTAATGGACACCCAGTTCCTCAGCAACCATCTGAGCCATTATTGTATTACAGCCTTGGCCAATTTCAGCACATGCGCACAATAAGGTAATACCGCCTTCACTATCAACCCTGACCATTACAGATGTATGTGGTTTATAGTTTTGGTAGAGAGTATAGGCTGTACCAGTAATATAATAACCACCGGCCATACCAATGCCTTTACCGAAAGGTAATTTACCATGTTTTTCTAAGAAGCCTGATTTTTCAACTGCTGTCGTCAAGCATTTTTTGTACTCACTATGTGGTACAAACATATTATTGATGCAAGTATGACCTGACTCAATTGAATTTTTCAATTTGAGTTCGTATGGACTAATGCCCATTATTTCAGCCAATTCATCTAACATACACTCCATAGCCCACCGAGGCTGAACGCCGCCAAGGCCGCGCATTGCTCCTGTGCTAGGTTTGTTGGTATATACGCTTCTGACATTGGATCGAACATTAGGCACCTTGTATGGCAAGTGAACCATGGATGCAGTATAGAACATTACTACAACGCCCCAGCCAGCATAAGCTCCTTTATCCAAGGTGTTATCAAAATCTACTGCTTTGATATACCCATCTTTGTCCAGACCCATTTTTAATTTGATTGTGCAAGGATGACGACCCTTATTTGTTAAAAATACTTCATTGCGCTCATAAGTGATTTTAACTGGTCTACCACACTTGCGAGATAACAAGCAAGATACAAACTCTGTTGCTGCAGCTTCGCCTTTACCGCCGAAACCACCGCCAATTGCGGGAAGGGTTACGCGAATTTTGCTCATAGGAATCTCGAGTACAATGGACATCTGGCGGTGCAGATAATGCGGCACCTGGCTGCTTGCCCACAAATGCAAGTGACCACTTTGAGGATCATAGCTTGCCAGAGCTGAATGTGGCTCAAGGAAGCCATGTTGAGGATAATTTGTTTGGTATTCTCTCTCTAAAACGTATTCGCACTCGGCAAATGCCTTATCTGGATCACCGTAGAGCTGAGTTCCTTTGGCCAATAAATTCCCTGGTTGATCTTCATGAATCAACACTTCGCCAGCGCGTGCCATTGATTCTTTCGGATCGAGAATTACAGGTAATTCCTCATATACCACTTCAATTAACTCAAGAGCTCTTTCGCAGGTCTCTTCATCAAGGGCGGCAACAGCAGCTACAGGCTCACCATGAAAGCGGACTTTTCCTACAGCCAATGCTGTTTCATTGCCTGATTGGGGAACAATACCCCATCTATTAGGAGCTTCATCACCAGTGAGAACTGCAAGCACACCTGGCAATGCCAGTGCTTTACTGCAATCAATGCTTTTGATAATAGCATGGCCGACAGTACTGCGCTTCATTTTACCATAAACCATGCCAGGAAGAGTCATATCACCTGTGTATATAGCTTCACCTTTAACCTTAACAGGACCATCTACCCGTCTTACACTTCTACCGATTTGGGTATATCTTTTATCATCCTTGTATGAAGGTACTCCCTCGAGATTCCAGCCTTCGGGTGAGAGATCCCACTTTTCTGGCTTAACGTTTTTCTTTTCCATTATTTCACCCCCGCTTTCAAACCAAACTGGGCAGCAGCTTCTACTGCTTCGATGATTCTCTTATAACCGGTGCAACGGCAAATATTTCCGCTCATCTCATGTTTAATAAAATCTGTAGTAGGGTTAGGATTTCTTAGAAGTAGCCCTGTTGCCGACATCAACATACCTGGTGTACAGAAACCGCATTGTACTGCGCCATGCTCAAGAAATGCATCTTGAAGGGGATTAAGCTGACTTCCTGGCAGTGCCAAACCTTCAACTGTAGTAATCTTTTTGCCTTCACAAGCAACAGCAAGTTTGATGCAAGATAATTCAGTCTTGCCATCAATCAGTACAGAGCAGGCGCCACAGTCGCCATCTCCGCAACCTTTTTTAGTTCCAGTTAGGCCTATTTTTTTTCTAAGTACTTCCATTAGCAATTCATTATCATTAACTGCTACTTCGTAGATTCTATTGTTAATATCTAATGTAATTAGTTTTTTCAACGTCTACACTCCCTTCGCAGCGGCATAAGCCTCTTTTAATAACCTACGCGCCAACACTTTTACAATATCACGACGATACTCAGCAGAAGCTCTAATATCATCAATTGGCTTAGCTTCGCCTTGAGCTGCTTCAGCCGCTTTTTCGATTATATCGTCGTTTAGCTTTTTACCAACGAGAAGAGCTGACACATCTTGGGATATCAACGGTCTTGGGAATACTGATCCCATTACAAGTCTAACGCTTTTAACTGTCTCACCATCATTCTCAAGCTGGATGTTTACTGCCATATTAACACAGTCGATTTCCATAGCATCTCTGCGTCCCATGTATGCATAACGGCAAGCAGACTTTGGAGCTGGTTCTGGTAAAACGAACTTGGTCAACATTTCACCTTCAGCAAGAGCAAGTTTGCGGACGCCTAAAATAAACTCTTCCAATGGAAGTTCTCTTTCCCCAGAAACACTGCTCACTACAACTTTAGCATTCAGTGCCACCAGCGGTGTAGGAGTCTCTGCCGCAGGAGAAGCGTTACAGCTATTACCGCCTAAACTACCCATATTCCTTACTTGAGATGAACCAATCTCACCAGTCGCATAAGCAAGAGCAGGATATTTGGCCTGAATTGCAGCAGAAAATTGAATTTCTGACAATTTTGCATTTGTTCCAATAACAGCACCTTTACCTGGCTCACAAGTAATAGTTCTGAACTCTTGCACACCATTAATATCAATTATACATTCTGGCTTTATTGCTTGGGCTTTCATTACAACCATTAAATCTGTACCACCGGCGAGTATCTTGGCCCGATTACCAAGTTTGGAAACCAATTCCAATGTCTCTGTAGTGCTCTTAGGAGCAAAATACTCTAAATTATGTAAAAACATCTGAGCCACCTCCTTAATAACTTTCATTAATTACTTTCATTACAAGGGGAAATGTCCCCTTGAGCAAGCTATATCATTAGATTTCTTAATAATATAACTTTTTTCATATGGGGTCAGGCATGTAAAGGTTTCCTAACCAAGTTCAGATGTAAGTAATACAAATCCAGCTTGGAAAGAATGCCTTCTTTAAAAACTCCACGCAAGTATGCTTTGGCATACATAACAGCGATTCTACGCGCTGTCGGACTCCTACCCTCCTCCACTTAATAATTAATTTTTTCACTAATTATTGACACCTGATATATTAAGGGCACCTAGACCCTGACCCAACTCTTAGTGTCGTTATATTTATATTTCATCCATACTATATACATGACTATTATGATCTATAGTAGTATGTTAAAAAATAATTGGGAACATTTGATATATTAACAGGCACGCAGGCCCTGATCCATCTCCCAGTATTGTTATACTTGTATTTTGCTTATACTATATGCCTCACTATTATAGTCTATAGTAGTTTCTTAAAAATAATTGAGAGCACTACATTCAGAGGATTTTAAAAACTAGTTTTAAGTCGTCTTCTTCGCACACTCTCAATTACATCTTTTAGTTAGTCCAAATTATT
>Ga0316613_10000617_pt1 | contig 27127 bp, 20 predicted proteins | sample OWC_soil_day10_C_2_FD_207647 | JGI IMG/M metagenome (GOLD analysis project Ga0316613, IMG submission 207647) | Wetland soil microbial communities from Old Woman Creek delta, Ohio, United States - OWC_soil_day10_CT_b | ecosystem: Environmental > Terrestrial > Soil > Wetlands | place: USA: Ohio...
ATTCCAGATCATACTGATCTTCTGATAAAACTGTTTTTCTGACTGCCTCGGAGGGGCTGGCTTTCTGATATTCGGTTACCTCAAGCCCTTGTGTATCCAAATCCTCTCCCAGTGTATAGCTGACCTTTTCCGGTCTTTTTGTCACTCTGATTCGGAGCGTATAATACTCCTGCTCTATTGCTTCTTCCAGTACAGTGACATCAATCGACACTTCCAGGGATATTCCATTCGGGTTGGTGACGTCATCCGGCAAAATGACGGTGCCCTCTACCGTGAAGCTTTGTTCTTCGCTGCTGTCAGGATCATAGGAACTGGAATCCAGATCCCAGATTACATCAGCCTTTACGTTTCCTGCATCTGTTACCATTGTAATTCCGGAAGGTATTCCAAGTGCTGAAACTGTCTTTGCTGTTCCGTTTGTGACCCCCGTAATCGCATTCAGAGGAACAAGTCTTACCATTACTTTGTCTGACGGAGTTTCTGCGTCTACGGTTACCTCAATCGTTACCTCCAGGGATACATTGTCAGGATTCACCACTCCGTCGGGAAGCGTCACGGTTCCTTCCACTGTGAAAATCTGTTCTGTCTTCTGATCCGGATCATAGGAGCTTCCTGATACGTTCCAGGTTACATCCGCTGATACGGTTCCATCATCTGTCTCAAGACTCACGTTCTCAGGCAGCCCCAGTGCTGAAGCCGTTTTCGGTGTGCCATTGGCACTTCCTGTTATAGCCGTTAATTGATCGATGCTTTCCAGTACCTTGTTAACCAGCACTTTGGCTTTTACCGTAACATTAACTGTTACATCAAGGGATATGCCATCCGGATTATATACTCCGTCAGGAAGAACCACAGTCCCCTCTACATCAAACATCTGCTCTTCCTTCTGATCCGGATCATAGGAGCTTCCTGATACATTCCAGGTTACATCTGCTGATATATCTCCCATATCGGTTTCAAGAGTTACCGTCTCAGGCAGACCCAGTCCGGAAGACGTTTTTGCCGAACCATTTGTAATTCCCGTTACGGAAGCAGGAGACGTTACCGATCTGACAGGATTCTCGGTCGCTGTTAAGGTTACAGTATAGGTATCGGTTGAATCTGCAATTCCGTCATTCGCCTTGAATACCAGTGTATGGGTTCCGGCTTCTGTTGGTGTGAAGTAATATTGCTCTTCGGCTCCCACTTCTGCTTCCCCATCTGTCTTGACCTTATAGCTTAAGGCATCCTTGTTCTCATCCTCAAATATTGTACTCAGATCAAGCGAATAGGTATGATTGATTATAATGGTTTCTGAGTCTGTATCCTCTACCCCGGTCTTTCTTTGCGGAACCGTATTAACGGCAGTAAGCGTTACCATATAGAGGTCTGTAGAATACGCTGTTCCATCATTTGCACGGAACACCAGTGTGTAGGTACCTGCTGCAGTTGGTTTATAGGAATAACTGGCATCTGCTGTCTCTTCCGCTCCACTGTTTACTTTTACCGTATAGGTCAGTGGGTCACCATCAGCATCTACAAAGATTTCATCTAAGTTAACGGAATAGGTTTTCTGGACTGCCACGCTGTCTGCTCCTGTTTCGCTTATTCCTGCTGCTCTTGCGGGAGCCGTATTAGCCGCTTTCACCTCCAGAGTTACCGTGTAGATGTCTGTTGAATCAGCGCTTCCGTCATTTGCCTTAAATACCAGCGTATACGTTCCGGTTTCTGTGGGCGTGAAGGAATAGTCACTGCTTGCTGTATCTTCTGCCTCCTCGTTCACTTTTACCTTATAGGTCAAAGCATCACCGTTCTCATCTTCAAAGATTGTGCTTAAGTCAATCGAATATGCGTTACTGACTGTAATAGTTTGGGAATCCACAGCTTCTACTTCACTTTTTCTCTCTGGAACCGTATTAACGGCAGTGAGCGTTACGGTATAGGTATCTGTTGAATCTGCTAATCCATCATTGGCACGGAACACCAGTGTGTAGGTATCTGCTGCAGTTGGTTTATAAGAATATATGGCAGGTGCATTCTCTTCCGCTCCGCCGTTGACTTTTACCGTATAGGTCAGTACATCATCATTGGCATCTTCAAAGATTTCAGCTAAGTTAAGAGAATAGGTTTTCTGTACTGCCACGGTACCGGTTCCTGTTTCACTTACTCCAGCTGCTCTTGCAGGAATGATATTAGCTGCTTTCACATTCAGAGTAGCCGTGTAGGTATCTGAAGAATTATCAGTCCCGTCATTTGCCTTAAATACAAGTGTATAGGTTCCGGTTGATGTCGGTGTATAGGTATAATCCTCGGCAGCGGTTTCCTCATCCTCTTCATTAATTTTTACCGTATAGCTTAATGTGTCATTATCCGCATCTTCAAAGACTGTACTTAAATCAAGATTATATGCCGTCCCGAAGATCATGTTTATTGAGTCAGTAGCCTGCACTTCACTCTTTCTTGCAGGAGCTGTGTTAACTGCCGTGAGCGTCACCGTATAAGTATCCGTCGAATCCACAGTTCCGTCATTGGCTGTAAATACCAGCGTATCCGTACCTGCTGCTGTCGGAGTATAAGTATACTGCTCATTTGCGGTTAATTCAGTTCCGCCGTTTACTTTCACCTTGTAGGTCAGAGTATCTGTATCAGGATCTTCAAATATTGTGCTTAAATCCAGGGAATACTCCGTTTTAACCGACACACTGTCTGATACAGATGCTTCCACTCCACTTTTTCTGACAGGAGCATAGTTTACACTTTGCACATTAACAGTCGTATAGACCGAATACGGATTATAGGTATTATCTTCTGCTGATACTTTTACTGTTCTTGGTTTTGTATCGGGCTTTACAGCATTCGTATTTCTGTACACAATTGCTTTTATTAAAGCAGCAACACTGGTATCATCTGCATTGGGATTCAACAACACAGACAGATTCATTCCGGCGCCAGCTGCCGAATATGTACCGATTGATGTTTCATTATATAAAACGTCACTTCCGGACAGCGTAATTCCTCCTGTCTCTGCAAGCTCCAGCACATCTTCTGAGGATACTCCATTACCAGTGATAGCGGCAGTGACCGAACCGCCGTTATAGGTTCTGCTGAAATCGGAATCTACCTTCACGGTAACATCACTGTCTTGATCCAGCGGTACTGCCGATCCTCCCTCTGTAAATGTTACTGTATCTTCATCTAAATTGGAAATAACAGGGGGTGCGGCGGCGGCCTCAAGCGTTACACTTAAGCCATCAAAATCAACATAGTCATTCTCATCGTTTACTGTTGAGGCTTCTAAGACCACCCGGATCATCTTTGCTTTCGACGTCACATACAGACCGGGAATTGATACAGCAGCCCATTCTCCAACCGAATTTTGAGCTATCACGGTTGAACTGCCAATGGGAGCACCCGTTCCTGAGGTGTTATCATACACTTCAATTTTCAACTTTCCTATATCAGTGGAGAGTTGCTGATAAATCTGACAAGAAGCTGACAGATTATAATATCCGGGGCTATCGATTATATGATCTTTATAAATCGTTCCCTTGCTGTCGTCTCCACTTAAGTAATAAGAACAATACTCAATAATGTCTTCACTGCTGTCTGAATCCATTGGGGAACTAATTCCAGCATAATTTTGCAGATTGTACTGGTACCAGCTCTTAACCGGATTTCCACTCGCCTCAAAAAGACCACTTCGTTCATCAATCCCATCTCCAACCCAGCCGTCAATTGATTTAGCGTCCTGGTCATCTTCACTTAAAATCTGTCCTGTCTCTGCATATACGCTCATTGGGATTGCAGACATTAGAACTGCCGCAGCAAGAACGCCGCTTAAAAAGCGCTTCTTTTTCTTTAAAACCATTCCATCACTCTCTCCGCTATACTTCTCAGAGACATAAAGAGGAAACACTCTTCTCTTCTTTATGCCGCCGGGAAATTTTATTTACTTATATCATATGCTTTTATTTATATTAAAAACATAAGTTCTGCTGTCAACTCCTGTTTTTGAAGTAACAACAATGTTAATTGGGTTCTTGCCATTAATCAGCGGAATGGTCTGGCCACTGTTATATACAATGCCATTTAAGGAAATCACTGCTGCCGCCTCCGGATCTTCTGTCGTCAGCGTAACTGCAGTACTGACAAGCGTGCTGACGCTCAGATTATAACTATAAGTTGTCTTTACAAATCCCGAAAAACGAATTCCAACTAATTTCACAGAAGACAGATAAGGACTGCTTGCCCTTGTAACGGCTACCTGATATGTCACTATATTTCCACCTGCTGAAACCACCTTAATCTCAACCCCGTTTGAACCTGTATTCACATTGACAGAAGCTTTTCCTTCTACCAATGTCTGCCCGTTTACGGTAACGGCTGCTGTGGTTTTTGAAGCAACCGGGATTACCGTGATTTGATCCGAGTCAAATCCGACATTTGCAGTATATGACAAGGTATCAGAATCAAACACAGGTGTCAGCGTAACTGTGTTACCATTCTTATCCTTTATTGCGAGCGAGGTTAACAAGGACACATCTGCTTCAATCAGTTCCAGTTCCATGACAGATGCAACAGTTTTATTCGCTTGTATTCCTCCTTCTGAAGGGACGTAGAGCCTGAAGTACCGGGCAAATACCGGATTTGCTAATACGCGGGTATACATCTCACTGTTATTGTCGGTTACCGCATCCACTGTAGTCCATTGGGCGCCATCGTTGCTGCTTTCCAGTTGAAGCATAATCATACAATAATTATCCGGCCAGCCGGCATCTTTTCCCATACTTTTTACTGACCACTGACCGACCCATGACGGTACTCCTAAATCAAACTGAAGCCACCCCGGCAGAACCCCACACAGCCATCTGGAGGTTGGGTCATCAGTAATACCGTTTGCAGCTCTGCCAGGCGTATATGGATCGACATAGCTGCTTGCAGTTATGTCCGCATTTAAAGCCAAATTGTTACCCATATTTATCACATCAATCCTTTCCGGTAAATTGAAATACAGTTATTATGAACGGTAAGGATACATTCCCTGTGTCGCAATGACATAATGAACATTGGGATTTGGTTCGTATCCTTTTAGATTTGGAACGCAAAATGTAGAAACTCCATCTCCCCCAAACGTATTTCCTAATAAAGAGAATAACGTCTGATATTGCGCAACAAGATACTCCGTTCCATCGCAATCAAGCATATTCACAGGTATAAAAGTATAGGGAACCGTAAAGATTCCACCTACAAAGATATCCTCCATAATTTTCTCTCCTTTCCTGCCAGCCTTAGGGTATATGCGAAATCATGATCGCTCGGGATATAAACCCATTATTGCAATGTAATATCTCATCTGGTTGGTAAAAGCAAGAGGATTTGCATTTCTTAAGTCCGGCAGCATAAAAGTAGTGGTTCCATTGCCTCCGAACTGGCATCCTATAAGCGAATATAGCGCCGCATTTTGTACAATTGGAAGTGTAGCTCCATCGCAGAGAGCCCAGCCCATAGGTACAAAATTATAGGCAAATAGCTGAATTTGACCAATAAATGGTTCGTCCATAAAATTATTCCTCCTTATTTTTATTATGTCTGTCAGTCTGTTGATTTAGACCGTTTCCGCTTTATAGTGGTATTAGTCAGGATAAACCTATCTATCACGTTTTACCATGCTGCAGATACTTTAGCATACAGCTAACAGAGGAAAGAAACCCGAAATTAATTTTGACTTTTATTTTAATATTAATTATTAGATGGAATAGGGATGATTGGCTGATGATATCTCAATTGTTGGTTTTGATGCCGGTACTATAACCGGAGAATTTAGAAATGTATTTTGAATCATTTATAATAAATTCGATGGGATCCCCCGGAATCCGGACATATCAAACAAATTGTTCTATGATATTTTCCTGATATCCGGGATCTCTGTATTCCTTTAAAGTTGCATCTAATGCCGCCAGCCTCTGATCGGTGTGGCGTTTTGGCATCTTAATCCTTGATTCACTGATTGTTTCAGTAGATTCTATCTAATCCACTTTTTTTCCTAATAATTGCTGTATAGCCAGATTTACGCGTAAATAATCATCTGAATCACTGGGATAAGAGGGACTTTTTCTTCCTGCAACTCTTCCGTCGTAAACCATCTGTATCTTAATAACAGAATGATAAACGCCACTCCACTCTTCATCTCCTATAGATATTTTATATTCTGTTCCCTCAGGATGAGGTTCTGATGCTGCAACCATGATTGACTTCCTTGGATAAAATATTCTTGCCATATACGCCGTCCTTTCTTTTTGTCACTTTTTCTTAATCGTATTATAAATGTTATAAGATACTATAGCGTTCTATAGGAACCCAAACATCTATCCGCCTGCTTTAAGCAGGCAGACAGATGTTAACTATTTATATTATCACTATCAGGATTCATTACAATATATCCCAATACTTGTCTTTTCATGTTCATAACTGTTTCTACTTCTTTTTCAATATCCCCCAGTTTGGACTGTCCACGTATTTCCACCAGGATAACCTTATCATACTCCTGAATCTTCTGTAAGGTTTGGGCATTGTGAAGCATGTCAACACCAAATCCAAGCTTAAGCTCCGACGATTTTTCACGTATCTTACCAACCAATTCAACGAGGCGGATCTCCTCAACCAATCCCGTAAGAAATACTGATTCTCCAACATTTAACATTCCCATAATATTAGCTGCAATTATATCATACATCAACTCATCTGAGACTATTTCTCTTCCTTCCAACCGATCCAGCCAGATATCAATTGCAGAAAACCGCCTCTTTTTTCTTATTTCCGAAAAGCCACCCAAAAGTTTCAAGCCAAAGCGGTTTTTAAGATCATCATTGGAATTTAATCTACCATTCATAATAAATACTATGCATACAGCGAACGCAACCAAAAACGCTCCCACAAACCAACCAAGAATTCCATACTTCAGGCCTTCTTTTACAATTGACAGTCTGGATAATGCAACCGGCTTAGCAGGTTCTTCTAATGCTTTTAGAGCCTTTTCAGTATCTTCAAGGTTCTTATTTGTAGCTGCCAAGTCTGTAACCTTCTGCTTCTGATAGTCAGCTAAAGTCTGATCTGTTATTATTCCGATGTTCTGGTTCATTACAGATAAGCTATGCTGACCTAAATGTTCCTGTATATCAGGATACATAGTTTTGAGATTTTCCAAAACTACATCCAGTATATCGCCTGCACCTTCTTCATCTGTATAAGTTACACTAACATTCAACATATTCCCATCATAATCTGTTGTAACCTTTATCAACTCTTTTAAATAAATCAGGTCAATTCCCATCTGCTTAGAAATGTCTTCTAAAAAGCCTCCTTGCTGAATTGCTGATGCATATGCTTTCACTACGCCATCTGCAGCATCTACAGACGTAACCGTAATTCCGTCTTCACTAGGAGTCTCAGCCATCTTAATAAACAGATCTACGGAAGCAGTCCCTTTATTATAAGGATCTACCTTAAGCAAAACCGAATCTTCTTTATATTTTTCCTGATATGTGATGCTTGCAGTGAAATTTTCAATATCTCGCTCATATCCTCTTTTTGTTTGCTCATATTTTACTTCATCTGCTGAATATTGGTCTTTTATTTCAGCTATATATTCCTCGTCGCTTTGATGTGCTAATTCTTTTACAGACTTATAGCCTCCCAGCAACACAGCAAATAAACAGCCTACAAGTATAACCGGACGCCACCTTCTGAAGACTGTAAACATTAGTTCTTTTAAATCAATTTCCTGCTCGTATATATTGTTATCCATATTTATCTCCTTCAGGGTGTAATTTGCCTATTAAACAATCAGTCTTTAAAGGTTATAGATCAGCGAGATCCTCTCCCTGTGAGCACAACCCAAACAGTCAGTATTAATATTTTAATGTCTGTCAAAATGGACCAGTTATCAATATACTGCATGTCCAATCTTACAACTTCATCAAAATCCTTAATATCACTGCGCCCACTGATCTGCCACAAGCCCGTAAGCCCGGGTGTCATGCTAAGACGACACTTGTGTTTTGCCTCATAACGTTCAAACTCATCCACGGTAGGAGGTCTAGTCCCTACCAGACTCATGTCTCCTCTTAAAACGTTCCAGAATTGGGGGAGTTCATCAATACTCGTATTTCGCAGAAATTTACCAACACGCGTAATTCTTGGATCATCCTCCATCTTAAACATGAGACCCTTGACCTCATTCTTTTTCATGAGTTCCTTTTTTCTCTGCTCTGCATCCTGATACATGGAGCGGAATTTATAGAAAGTAAACTTTCTCCCATTCTTTCCGACTCTTGTCTGACCAAAAAATACAGGACCAGGTGAATCTAATTTAATTGCAGGAGCTACAAAAATGGTGGCTATTATAAGTACAAACATCCCTACCAGACTACCTGCAATATCCAGCATTCGTTTCGCCAGAATTTGTCTGTTTGAAAATATATTTCGGGCAAATGTTACCACTGCATATTTTCCAACACGATTTAATACCTTTTTACCACTTGAAGGAATATTAAAGATATCAATATTCAAATCAACATTAACTCCCATATTTTCAAGTTCAGATATCCATTCTACCAGAACTGGTTCATTCATTATATTACTATCATTAATAAACACTTCATCGACATTATGGTGGACTACATATTCCAGAAGTGTGCTTTGATCCGCTACAACTGGCAATCCGCAAATTGCCTCACCGATCTGGGACTCGTCGGTTAATACCACACCTACCAGTATACGATTCCACTCATTATAGCCAATCAGATTTCCAAGCACCGTATCAATCTGTTTCGATGATGATACTATTAAAAGGCGGCTGCTGTACTTGCTTGTTTTATAAATCCGTGTCATGTATTGCTTGAATAAGATTCTAAAAATAAAAGTAAGGATTATGTTTATCACGATAAAATATCCAAAAACCAAACGTGACAAATCAGCAGTCTTATGCATCAAAAATAATGTTAAAATCCATAGGATAGTAAATACAAATTGATTACGAACAGTTGATACAAATTCCTCAAAAAAGCCTCTTCTAAAAAAATGGTAATTAATATCTGTAAAAAAATTCAAAAATACATATATCAATGTAATTAGCGATATTTGCCAAAGTTGGTCTATATGACTACTTCTACCCCAAAAAAAGCCGTATCGTAAACCAAATGCGATTCCACTACTTATCCATATAGCAGTAATATCTATCAATAATATAAGGAATTTCTCCACAGACTTTCTCTTTTGGTACATACTTTACTCCTCATCTCACAAATCTTTATTAAATTGTTAATATATAATTTATTAATGTCTTAAACCATTTTAACAGTTACGTCATTAATGAATAATTAAAATTTTCCTAATTTTAACTATAAATAGTAAGTGATGAATAAGATACTGTATGGTATAATTCACCCTTAGTGTACCAAAACGGTAAAACGGTCGCGGCATATTAGACATTACTATAAAAATACAGCCCAACGCCAATAGCCACGAATGCGATTGTAACCTTCGTAACTAGTTTCCAATGCCAATGTACTAATGAAATTAGTACATCACTCCATTATACGGCTATAGTAATTGAGAAAACAATTTTAGGATTCAGTAATTATAAAAACTTTACAAGAATCATTTTCACAATTATATTCATGTACAGTTATTTCAAGTAATTTCACCACTGCATCCATGAACATTCATAACTGCAGAGGAGTGTGATCGGGAAGGGCTGTAATATCTGACCATAAGTTAGTGAAGCCACCTCCACTATTTGAAATAGGTATTACCTGCTGAGATTCATTAATTGCATGATTCTCAGCCCCAGGTATGTCACAGGTCTCTTACTCAATCTGGAGATTTTTGATAAAAAGTATTGAGGTGAAATGTTGCTTACTAATCATTAATATGTACAGCCGAAAACCAATTATAAATAGATACTCAAAGTTGCCTCTATTATTTCACAGAATCTGTTTCATTTGGAATGGTAGATTTATCACCGCTTACTTTCTAATCAACTTACCAGTAATCTTATTATTAATAATTTCATAAAAAAATTCATCTTTGGAAAAGAAAAGCACTGTGGCATACATACCAAAGAACATTATGGCTGTTAATAATAATATTAGAAAAGAGTTGGTCAACGGTAAAAACTTAATTAAGACGGTAGGTACAAGCGCAATTATCGAAAAATAGGAATATCTAAATAATCTATATCGTATATCTTTTGCAGCAGAAGAAATTATATTTCTACCAAGAACCAATTGTACAGCCAATACTAAAAACTCTGCTATTGTTGTCGCGAGAGCTGCTCCCGCTGCTCCCCATACCGGAATCATGAATAAATTTAATAAAAAGTCTGAAGATGCACCCACGATAACAGATTGTAAAACAATTTTTTCCTTATTTAGAGGTGTGAGTACCTGAATTCCTAAAACACCTGTCAGTGCATTAGGAATTATCGAAAATGTAATAATTTGCATGGCATTTACTGCTCCAAGATAATCATCTCCTGCCAAGAAAAGAATGCTATCCTTAGATTCACAGAAAAAATACACACAAAGTGGTAACGCCATAAACAAAACTGCATTAAGTGCTTTATTCATCAAGTCATTAAACTTGGCCTCATTTCCTTTTTGAACATAATATGCCATTCTAGGCAACATAACATTTCCGAGAGACGAAACTATGCTTAATAGAATACCCTTAATTTTTACAGCGGCTGTATACAAACCAACTTCATTATTACCTTTCATAAATCCAAGCATAACTGTATCAAGATTTGTATATATAGAAATAGTTACATTTTGTGCAAATAGTATAACTATTGGCTTTATATGTTGTTTAAAATTATAAATACCAGATTTTTTAAACGAAATATATTTATATAAACGCAAAAAATTTAAAACATTTGATCCTACAGCAGCAAAAACAGTTATAAAGGCATATATTTTATAATCTGATTGTTGATGAATTAGCAGGAACATTAAAATAACAGAAACTAATTTGAAAAGTATTGAGCGAAAAGCTATATAATCATACTTTTCCAGTGCCTGGTACAACCAATTTGCACCAAACATATTAAGTATAATATTAATACCTTCAATAAAAAACAATGTTCTCTCCTGATTAAATTGAGGCACTGTAAGAACACATATAACATAGGTAGAGGTTACTAGGACAGTTGCAACAAGATTAATAATTAGAATCTCCTGTGCTGTTTTTGATAAAGATATCTTATCTTCTCTTACTTTTGCACAAGCTTTTACACCATATATTGGAATTCCGAGTGATGCAACCATCAAAAAATAGTTGGCTACAGACGCTGCAAAATTTATCTTTCCATTTCCAGCCGCATGTAAAACTCTCGAAACATAGGGAAAAGAAATGAGTGGGAATATAAAGTTTGATGCAGTCAATATAAAATTCATAACAAAGTTATATTTGACAGAATGTATTTTCTCTTTTTTATATGCCATTTTCTATTATTCTTCTTTCGCCTTTATTATAGCAGATTCTATAACCTTGTCCATGTCATAATATTTGTATTCACCAAGTCTTCCACCAAAAATTACATTTGTTTCTTTTTCGCTCATCTCTTTGTACTTCTGATACAAAATTAAATTTTTGTCATCATTAATTGGGTAATATGGTTCTATACCAAGCTTCCATTCAGAACTGTATTCCTTACTAATTACAGTTTTCAGTAAATCATTCCCCAACTCATCCTTTCCAAACTCAAACCATTTATGTTCAATGATTCTAGTATACGGACTATCACTATCTGTATAGTTCACGACAGCATTGCCTTGATAGTTTGGTATATCAAGTAACTCAGTTTCAAAACGAACAGTCCGATACTCAAGATTTCCAAGATTATAATTAAAGTACTCATCAATTGCTCCTGTATACACTACCTTCTCAGTCATGTTATTCCACATTTCCTTATTTGCTAAATAGTCTTCATTCAGGATTACCTCTATACCTTCAAGCATATTTTCTATCAATTTTGTATAACCACCAATCGGAATACCTTGATAAAGAGCATTAAAATAATTATTATCAAATGTCAAACGAACAGGCAGTCGTATTATAATAGATGTAGGAAGATCTATACACTTTCTTCCCCACTGCTTCTCAGTGTAGCCTTTAATTAATTTTTCATATATATCTGTACCAACAAGTGAAATAGCCTGTTCTTCCAGATTCTTGGGCTCAGCGATTCTTGCCGCTTTTTTTTGTTCTTCAATCTTGGATTTCGCTTCTTCCGGTGTAATTACTCTCCACATCTTATTGAAAGTGTACATATTGAATGGAAGTGAGTATAGTTCCCCCTTATAATTAGCTACTGGTGAATTAGTGAAACGGTTGAATGCAGAAAACTGTTGAACGTAGTCCCATACTTCCTTATTATTAGTATGGAATATATGTGCACCATATTTATGAACGTGGATACCTTCTATGTCTTCAGTATAAACATTTCCTGCGACATTAGAGCGGCGATCAATTACTAATACTTTATTACCTTTTACTTTCATTTCATGTGCAAAAACAGCACCAAACAATCCTGCGCCAACAATCAAATAATCATATTGCATATTGTAACCTCCTTGTCTTAATTTTTTCCATCTATTGTTTATAATTCACTTTTCAACAGACCTTGCAAAACTATTCATCCTAAAAAACTCTCCACACATAAATGGATATAAAAACAGGAAGAAGAACGGGCTATATGCAATCGCTAAATATCTACAATCAATCAAATTCGAGACTGATATGATAAATAATGCCAAACACAACTTCCAATTACCCTTGTTTATATAATATCTCTGGACAATAATCACACATATTGTAATAATAAAAGTAAACAGTACGCCATAACATAATAATGTTTGTATATATCCATTATCAATAAAGAAATAACCTAATTCATTATCAAAGCCAGCTGCACTCCAACCATATCCTTGCATTTTAATTGCTTTGCCAAAAAGCGATAGCCCATACTTATTCCAACCAATATATGCCTGATCTAATCTATTATTTATTAATAAATTGATTGATTTAAATATTAAATTAGAAGGATTATAATTAAATACCAATAGTATAGAGAGTACAAGCATAACCGGAAACGAAAAAATGAATAGTGCTTTGACTACTTTAGAATGTATTAAAGTCGGTTTTGCTTGAAATATTACAAAAAGGATTATACTAAGTATAATAAGAATAGAATCTAAACGTGCAAAACTAAAGGAATATAGTAGATATGCAATTATTATACATGCAACTATATCCATAAAACTAATTTTTCGTTTTTTTATAACATAATAACTTAATAATAAATATAAGCAATGCGCAGCGAAGTCTGTAGGATAAATAAATCCAAAGGCATACCTTATATGTTCACTTTGATTAAATCCAATATTTTTAATAATTCCAAATGCACACGCCAAAATTGTTATTCCCATAAAACAGAACATGGATATAGTAAATATTTCAAATACTATCCTCGGCTTAATAAAAAAGAGAAATAAGCATATAGCATATAAATCTATTAAGGTTGTATAGCCTGTTGAAAATACTATTAGCAACATTAAAAGTCCCATTATAGCAGTGGACACTAGTTGAATAACAGAAAATTTTCTTCTTGTTATAACGATCATGGCAAATGCACATCCTAATATCAAAAGTCTCACCACAGTATATATCAAACTAGAAATATATGCTTTTTCCATAAACATAGTGGTACCATAGAAGCATATCAATAAATAAAAACCGTATGCTAATGTAAAGATTATTTCAATAACACTAATTAATTTTTTATGTGTAATATCCATCACCCTATCTTTTTAAACATTCCTTATATATATTTATAACTTCTAGCCGATGTTCTTCTGGCGTTATAGTTGGTCTTACAATATTATTTTTTAACAAAATAATATCTTTCATTTTTAAATTATTAATATATTTCATGAATTTAGCAAAGTCTACTTCATCATAGGGATCAAATAAATACCCATTAGTTGAATTGACAAAATCCGGTATCCCTCCCATTCTTGTTGCAAATACCGGTATATGATTATTTAACATTTCCATCACAACTTGTGGCCCATTATCTTCCCAAGTTGGTAATACAAATCCCGCATCCATCGTTTTTAATATCTCAGGTAAATCTTTTTGATTATATTTACCATGATTTATAATATTTACTTTTTCTATATCATTTGCAAATTGTCCAGAATAACCATAAAAATGGATCTCAAACTTACTATGATCTATATCATTTGAAATTCTCATTAATAAATTTACTCCTTTGTAATAAGACAATCTACCTAAAAATATAAATCTAATCTTTCTATTGTATTCATACGGCTTGTAACTATAATCAAAACTATCAGCAGTAATATTTCCAATATGTATAACTTTATAGTTAGCATTGATATCAGAACTTTTGTAAATTTCTAAAACTCTCTGCGAAACCGGGAGCACTAAATTAGCATTTTCTAAAAGAAGTTTAAACCTAGAATATCTATTAGCAGCCACCTTTTGTGGAAATTTAATATAATTATCTTGTTTTCCTGTTAACTGAGATAATTTCCCAGAAATATATCTGCATAATTTAAATCGTTGCCAATAACTAATACAATATTCACACTTTTTTTTATTATATTTGTCACATATCTCTCCCTCCTTAGGTGACATAATAATTCTTGGACATATAAATGAATAGTCATGTAAACTGACAATATATCTATATGGCTTAAGAATTTCGTATAAATCCCAATCAATATTCAGCATCATATGAATATGTATAATGTCAAATTTCTCTATATTTAAAAAATCATTGATTAATTTCAAATTATTCTTATCAACGAGAGGTGCTGTTACAAAACCGTTTAATCTTGAATTATATCCCTTATATTTAAATTGATATTTGGTATCATCATCATCACCTAAAACAGTAACATCATTTCCATCTTCATATTGGCTTTGGGCAAGAGATCTGACATAGTTTGTTATTCCCCCTTGAAACGATAACTTAAATCCTGTACATATATGCAATATTTTTATACTCATTTATTTTTCACCCTTAGCTTATTTAGTATACTATCAACATTATCAATACTTACATCTTTATTTAAAACGCTTAAATCCTGGCTAGCAAATGCATAATAAGACCAATCAATTGTCAATAGTTTAGATATTACATCATTGTCAAATCTATATTTAATAACTCTGCATGGGTTTCCTCCTGCAACAGCATACGGAGGAATATCTTTCACAACTACACTTCCAGCTGCTATTATTGCTCCTTGTCCAATACTAACCCCTGACAATATCAGCGCATTATCACCAATCCAAACATCGTCTTGTATTATAATCGGTCCTTTACAAATTGTCTCACATTGACCATCAATAAATCTATGTTTAAAGGGATAAGTACTTACTGTTTTATAATAATGCTCTCCACTTAAAATAAATCTTGCATTAGATGCTATTGAACAATATGAGCCAATATTGAGTTTTTCATCACTATTCCCAGACGAAATTGCATTAATACAACCATAAGTATACTTACCAACACATATTAATTTATTAGATGCTATTGCTTTAATATATGAATCTATATAATTTCCTTCTCCTAACCAAGTATGATTATGAAAATTATATTTTTTCCAATTCCTTTTGCAGATTATAATTTTTATTTTTTTTAGAATATTATTAACTAACCTCATTCATTTACCATTTAGGTCAATGCCGCCATTATTCCTTATGCGGTATCTTATCAGCGCCAACTCCCACCAGCATAACTGACCATACCTTTCTCTTTTATCCTTTTTAAATCTTTCTTTCATAGAATTTTTATATTCAATTTCTTTTAAATCTGCTTGTTTTTCGATGTTGATAAAAAGTTCTTTATCAATATTTGTATATGATAAAAATGTGTTCGGAATAATTAAATAATGATTAATATCATCTGTAGCTACTTCCATTCTTCGCTTTTGCAAATGCACATATAATGTTTCCCTTCTTTGTAACTCAAATTTTTCATTCCGTTCATATTCAAAAAGTTTACCATTAATATATTCAAAAATACATTTTCCAGCATAAATACTATTATTATATCCATATACAGATTTGTTGAACATATATTCATATGAACAAATATCAGAAAATATGTTTTCATAGTAAGTATTGCATTCTGCCGCGTTCGCAATATTTTGCATCCCAAGTAATTCTTCAAAAAATAGCACATTCTTATTAAAAGCAAATTTGTATGACAAAGCTGATTTAAATTCTTTCATGAAAAGTGTATTCATTTTTTCATTATTTTTAAATATTTGAAAATGTCCTAATTTAAAAATTTTATCATGTGTTTTTAAAATGTCATCAGTTATGAATGCACGTATATCACCAGGTATCAAATCGCATTCAATAAATCCCCAATATTGATATCCTTCAACAACCTCTGGAAAAATATAAGCAAATGCAGGACGAAATTGGCTAATTCTACCAAAATTTTTTATAGAGATTTTAAAATTAAATTTGTTTTGTATTTTAAATTTAAAATCTTCATAAGATAAATATAATAAATTAACATTCGTCGGAAGTTCTTGTGATTCATCAATGCAATCTGTTATTATACAAAAATCAATAGAATTATTGAATTCAATGGCCTTTAACCAAATTTTAAAATAATTTGGTAATTTACCATAATATGCCATAAATAATATTATTTTTTCCATAGTAAGTCTCCATTATTCATTTGAGATGACCTATATTTTCCTTCTCGCTATACCTATCATTTTAAGTTCAATGCTAACAGCAAATCCCCTATTATTTGTCTTTTTCTTCTGTATATGTCGCTATAATGAAATACGATTTTGAAAAAACTCTTGATGTCTTTCTTATTAAACAGATTTATTCGTAACTGTGTTCCTTTTTCTCTATGTTTTATCGTTTTTATCTTGACCTCTGGTAAATTAACTACCATTTTATTATCATCAATATAGCGCAAGAGCTGTTTACATATTCTAAGATCAACATCTAAGCCATTTACTGTAGATGTAAAGTTTCTTTTTTTGCGTGATTCATTTTTACCATGGATTCTATGAAGAATCGTACTACATTGTAATAGAGCAATGCATTCGTCAACTATTCCCATCTTCCAAAAAAAATCATCATGTGCCCAACCTGAAGTATAATAAGGTTGTATCTTGTTAATATAAGTGCGTTTCATTGCCATAGTACACCCTGAACAACGAATCATATATTCTTTACCTGTGGCATCTAATTTTATCTTTTCAACACATGAAATGTCTGAAACTAATTTATTCTTCTTTACTCCTTTCCATAATGTTTCTTTAGAAGCTACAACTGAAATATCATAATTTGTAATTAATACATTATATACTTTTTCCACTTTGTCTTTAAACCAAACATCATCTTGATCACAAAAAAACAAAATATCTCCAGATGTAAGATCCATACCATCAAAAAAATTGTTTCTCCACCCTTTATTTTCAGAGTTTACTTTCACTTTCCAAGTGGAAGATAATCCATGAAATTCAATGTATTTTATAATAACATTTACTGTATTGTCTGTAGAACAATCATCAATTATCATAACTTCATCAATCGGCCTTGTTTGCCAAAGTAATGAATCAAGTTGTTCTTCTATATATTTCTCACCATTGTATGTGGACATTAACAATGAAATCTTCACTTATTTACCCTCGCACTTATATTATTAAATTTTTTTTCATAAACTCTGCAGTTCTAATAATACCAGATTTAAGAGGTAATGGATCTAATACTCCAAATTCTTTCTCGTATCGAGAAATATCTAAATAATTAATATGAACATCAACTTTTCGATTTGGTAAATATGTTATATTCATTCTAATACCCAATGCATTTTCTATTGTTTCTATAAGCTGCTTTATACTTGTTCCATATCCGCAGCCAAGATTGAATATTCTATATTGAGACTCTCCTCTTACTATATTGATTATTGCTCTGACTGCATCATCGATATATATAAAATCACGAACAACTGAACCATCTCCATACACATTCACTTTTTCATTTCGTAGCGCTTTATATGTAAATGTTGTTGCAGCCCCAATTACTCCATTTGGCCTTTGATATGGTCCATAAGGATTGGCTAATCTAATAATCCTATAGTCCAAACCGTACATATATCTATAAAGATATAATAATTTTTCTATTGTTATCTTCTGAATCCCATATGAACTTATTGGATTTGTTACAGTGTCTTCTTTCAAAGGGCAGGAAATTTCCGTTCCATAGACAGTTCCTCCCGAGGAAATAAATACAATTTTTTTGACGCCATGCTTAACACAAGCATCGAGCATATTAGATGTCATAACTACATTAGAAGTAAGCTCCTGAGCAATTTTTTGATTAGATGTCGACGGTACAGTCGTACTTACTAAATGATATACAATATCCTGATTAGATACGATAGATTCAAAATCTGTACTTTCACAAATTTCTTCTTCTTTAATCATAATATTTTCATATTTTTCATTTGCTATATCAGAGAAATATTCTCTTTTTGAATCAACTAACGTTATTATATCGTTCTTATTTTTAACAAATTGAAGTGTCAAATTTGTACCAATAAAACCTGCTGCTCCTAATAGTAAAATATTCATGCTACCATCCTATAATATTTTAATCGTTATCGTGGTTTATAATCACATCGTAATAAGTTCTTTTATATTTTGTATTTACAACATCGAACTTATAACTTAACTTATGAAAATTCGTTTGAACTTTCAATGCATTCCAAATTTTTTCATCATAATCTTCAAATAATTTTAATAGCAAAATATGGGGGGTAGAATTACTAAATGGTACTACTTTATTCCATTCATTTGGATATGCTTCAATTGACATTTGAAGAAAATCATGCAAAATAAAGTAATCTATAGCAAAATTGTAATTTTTCCAATAATTATGTAACAAAGCTCTTGTCAATAAAATAATAGGATTCTTTGAATATGATGTTATCATCCAACTTGATACTGCTCTACAATGGCCATCTAAGCCAGGTTTAAGATTTTGAAACATGAATAGCTCTGAATCTAATTTATAGTCATTTTTTTGTGACCCACTACAAAAAACAGTTCCGTCTAACCATGTTCCCCCGTATACTCCGAGCAATTCTATTCTTAAGAGATCAGCAAAATGTACTTTAGAAATAATACCCTTATTATATTTATCCATAATATAGTCAGGAAAAGCAATATAATCGGTATAATTTTTTTCAGTAATAACTATAATTTGTCGATCAACTATATTTCGTTTCATAGATTCGTAACATTTCTTTACAATAGATGGAGCATTATCCATTCCTTGTAACCAAATGGTCCATATTATAGGATTGTATTTTTGATCCTTATTATCATTTTCATGTTCTTCCTTATATGTTTTTATAAATTGTCTATTTTCTTTTTTTAGTCGAACATAAATTTTATTATCTACGGCTAATCTAACAATTTCCAAAGATTTTTTGGAAAATCCTATAAATAAAGTTTCAAATAATGCGAACAATAATACATGTGCTTTCATATATTGCAATAGTACTTTTTTTCCATCAACTTTTTTAAATAAATGCAAAAATTTTTTCATTAACAAGCACCTTTCAATATAGTAAGTGATAAATGATAATATAAAGTATAGTTAGCTAATAATTTTTAAAATATCAATGGTTCGTTTTATACCAACATTTATATTATATTTCGCTCTCCAGCCCAGTTGTTTCAACTTTGTATTATCAAGTCTGGCCATTGTCGCCTTACTGTATCCAGCTCTTTCCACAGTATCCGGAATTTCAAATATAACTTTCTTACCCACATATTCAGCTATTATATCAGCTATTTCTTTTAACATTATATCTGACGCATCATCCGCAATATTATAGGCTTCACCTTTAATGCCTTTAAATAGTACTGTAAGCAGGCCAGATACTGTATCTGCAATATAAAGGTATGAATAAAATTGAGTACCAGCACTTTTTATAACTATATCTTCTCCTGCTACTCCTTTATGTAGGAATTGAGAAAGTGCTTTTGTATCTGTGCTTAGTAAAGACGGACCATAGGTTCTTGTAATCCTAGGAATAATTACATCAAGTTTTTTCTGACTGCAATATGCCTGGCAAAGTGCTTCACCGCATCTCTTACTCTCTGGATATCCTGCCCTCATCGTATTACAATCAATATAACCACAATACTTTTCATCAAATTTTTCTACATCTCCACGATTTTCTCCATAAATCTCGTTTGATGAAGTAAAAGCACATCTTGTAGTATTATGTACCACTGCAAACTCTAGCATATTCTGAATTCCGATGATGTTAGTTGTTATTGTACCTATTGGATCAGTAGAATACTGCATTGGATGTGTATTGCTTGCCATATGAAGAATATAATCTACAGTATCAATATCTTCTCTTATTAATGGTTTATTAACATCATACTGTATGAATCTATAATATGATTCACCACAGCAATATAAAAATCTATTATTTGCTCTTTCTTTATTTCTTCCAAGCGCATAAACTAAACAGTTTAAATCTTTATACTTATTTCTATACATAATAACATCAATTAAAAAACTACCGACCTGTCCAGTTGCTCCAGAGATCATAATAGCTTTATTATGTAATTTATCCCATGGAAGATCTAAATTCGCAACATAAGCAATATCTTCCTGGTACATTTTATTTTCATATACTTTCATACTCATTCCTTTACTTTAACCAATTACTTTTTTCAGCTTTTAAGTATGCTTTAAACATTTCCAAATCATCTTTTGTTGTTAGCTTGATATTTTTATCAGAACCTGCAGCAAAATATAATCTTTCTCCTAATTCAACCATCATAGTATTGGTATATGAAGATCCATAAATTCCGATTTTTTTTTCAAAAGCCTCATGATATTTTTTATCTAAAATTCCAAATTTATATGCTTGAGGTGTAGACACTCTACGAAGTGTTTCTCTTGGAATAAATTTAACTGTAGATATATCGTTATCAACAACAAATATTTGCTCATTATATGGCATCGATGTAACAGCATTACCATACTGATGACACTTACTAATTACATCTGTCAATACAGATGGTTCCACTAGCGGACGTATACCATCATGAACAATAATGGTATCATCATCACTTAATTTCCCTTCAAGATTATATACACCATTACGAATTGACTCCTGACCTGTATTTCCACCTGAAACAATCCATTTTAATTTATCTATATTAAACTGTTTTGCATAAGCCCATACAATGTCATGCCAGCCATCTATGCAAACTACCTCTATGGCATCTATTTGTGGATGCATTTGAAAACTCTCAAGTGTATAGATCAGGACCGGTTTATCATATACATTAATAAACTGTTTCGGAACATCCTGGCCCATTCTATGACCGGATCCTCCTGCAATAATAATAGCAATATTCATTTTCGCTCCATTTCGTTACTGTTTCCAGATATTGCGACACTTTATAATTTTGACACCATGAGTTTCTCTTTCTTTCTCTGGTGGTAACTTCATATAGTCTCCATACAATGCTTTTAAGATTTCATGACTCTTTTCAGGTATGTTTACCGCTTGTCCCTCAAAAACACCTTTCTGTGGTGTTCCAAACCACTCCTTCAGAACCACTTCACGTTCTCTATACCTTCCTAACATGTTTCCGCACCAGTTTCCTTTATCAAAATCATTTTTTCGAAGTATTTTCTCTAAATGATTTAATATTTTTTCTGTATTAATCATTTTACCAATGGGAATCACTTTGCAAAATCCAAGAATTGCTTTTTCATACCAAGGCCTGCTTCTGTGAGAATCAACTTGTGTTGAAATATTTGCTATCTGAATTAAATATCTATGCATCAGGATTATTTTCACTTTAAACCAACGTGTAATCATATTATTTGGCAATCCATCTAGTGGAAACACATCAATCCAGATATGCGCTAAACGTGGTTCCTCTGCAAGGTTAATTTCTATTTCTGATTCTAAATCGATAAACTGACTCATTGCAAAATGCCAGTTTTCTTCAGTAAACCGATTGCATAATGCAAATCCTTCTGGCATTTCTTTTTTTAGTAACTCATGTAATTTATCATAGTCCTTTCTTGGAAATCCAAGATCTATATCATCATCCCATGGAATGAATCCTTTATGACGCACAACGCCAATTAAAGCACCACCTGTAAAATAATATTTTAAATTGTATTTCTCACAAAAATCCAATAAAACATTTAATGTATATTTAGTTAATTCTTGTACCTTTCTATTATCATCAGACTGCATTCTTCTTCCTTCTCTATAAGTTTTTAAAAATGCTCAACTTCTTTGCATCTTCAAAAGCAAATTATTTTTTGATTATTCTATCGTATTCATCTGTTATAAACTGCCAGCTATATGCATCTACAATTCTTTGCTTTGCTTTACTCCCTATTAATTTAATTTCTTTCTCAGATAACCTGTCGGTTCTATCTATGAGATTTGCCAAATTATTATCTTCAAGAGTCCAATAGAGAGCAGCATCTTCTGCAACCTCTTTATTAAATCCTACTTTATACAGTAGATTTAGATTAGTACTTCCAAGAGCTTCTAGCAATGAGGGATTCGTACCTCCAACTGAATGACCATGTAAATATGCATAGGCATTTTCCCTAATCTTCTTTAAAAGTTCTTGATCATATACTGTTCCAACGAATTTAATTCTCTTATCGTTTCTAAAGTGCAGTTTCTGATTAAGTTGCTTTAGAAACTTAGGATCATTTGTAGTGACAATTGCAAAATCTTTAGTGGTATTACTTCTCATGAACTCACGGATCATTATTTCAAAATTATTCTCTGGGACAAATCTTCCAACGCTAAGATAATATTCTCGATTTCTTAAGCCATGCTTGTTTAACCAATCAACAAACTTAGGATTATCATCTGATATTTTTGATGGTTTAATATCTGATCCATAAGCGATAAATGTTGTTTTTGGATTATAGTTTACATATTCTTCTTGAATATACTTTTCAATATTTTTACTATCACATATCTCTAAATCAGCATTTTTGACCATCAAATACTCTGAAATTTTCCAATACAGCCTTACTATAGGCAGATATTTTTTACGTTTTGCTTCCAAACCATCAGGGTTATGCCAGTATTGACCATAATACTTATGTATCTCTTTAGCAAAGTATCCTATCGCAAATCCTATCCTTGATGAAAGTACATAAACAATCGGTTCCTCAATTTGATTTGTTCTGATATATTTGCATACATACTTCAACGCCTTAAAATCATAAAATATTGCCTGTGCTGATCCAATCTCAGGAGACAATATTTTAAAACAGTGCGCATTATGATACGTATATTCTGTATCTGAATTAATTTGCACACCGTCTAATTTGGTCTCATCTGTTTTTCCGATTCCATTCGCTTTACACGCAATATGATATTTTATACATTTATTATTCTGATGATATTCTGTTAGCTTATTGAGGAATGTTTCATACCCGCCATAGGTAAATCCCTTTGCACCTACGATAAATACGTGTTTCATTAATTGTTCTCCACACATTCTAAATATATTTCTATAAACAATAATAATTTATGTACTTAAATCAAACATGAATTAGTCCATATATAAATTTCTTAGATTTATTTTCATTGATACAACTATAACTACACCATTAAGTTAATAAGTACATCTCATCTACTTAATTCTATGTTAATTCTTCCGGTTGGCTTTATCATTATGTAAATAAATATATTATATGTGCATTTTCTTTATTCTATTGCTCACTAACATGTCCAAATGGAGGTTACTAATAATCTTAATATATCTTTTTATACAACGAACGGCCTGTCTATTACCTATAATAAACTAAGTAGTACTTTAAAGTGCGTCTGAATCAAATAATATCGTATAATATACCTAAACATAAACTATAAACTATAAACTATAAACCATCATTTTCTGTCTTAACAAGAAATAAAAAAGCGATTTCGTCAGAAAATATAAAATTATAAATTCACTTCTTGATAAATGAATAGCATAGCCAAACAATAGTTATTCTTTCTGTATATGAATTGCTCAAGCTTCATAAAGATTACTAAGCATCTAAGATTAAAACCATATTTTAAAACATATACTACTAAGTCACAACCAATTAGCTCCGTCAGCAAAAACATCTATAATAAGTAAAATTTAAAAATATCGTTGATCATCGAATCAATAAATAAAGATATTTAAAAATTATTGTAAGCGCCTAACATATGTCAGAGTCGGTATGTACTAGAATGAAATATGTTTTTTGTTAACAACTTTATTAAAATTACAACCACGGTCAATACTTCCACTAACTATCCCTATAATAGAATTATTTCCATAGATATTAATATTTATTCTATGTTATCACTCTTAGTCATAAACATCAACCACTTAAGATTAAATTAAGATGTTTAAATCTCCCATCATTACCATGGAATTCCACCCAAAAGCTAAAAATTTCCTATTATTATCTGAATTAACGCTTTCTCTTTCATTTTTATTTATATATTTAATTACTTTTTCCTTGTATAATATGCTAATAATACACTAGCAAATGGATTGTAAGCTATATCTAAAATATGATGTGCTATTACACTATTTAGTGAAACTAGCATAATTGCAAAAAGGAAATATATATCACGCTTACATTTATAACAACACAAAACATAGACTAGCAATAATGTTATTAAAAATAAGGCTCCATATCTTAGTAAAATATGAACATAAGAACAATCAATAAAAAAATAATTATCAGGCCACTGAGTTGTTCCTCCCGCCCCTACCATTACAATTGGTTGCCCCCATAGTTTTATAGGGTATATGTCCAGTCCAGCTTTTCCCAATCGCAACCTAGCTGAGATCATTTTGTCAACAAAAATCAAGAAAGGGTTGTCTACTTGATAAAGTCTAGTAGCCGTAAATGAAATAAGTGCTAACAATGGCATACTAAATAAACCTAACCAGTTCCATATTTTTATTGACTTTTTCATTAGCACTTTTCCATTAAATAACCTAACTTGTAACAGTTTATTAATGCCAAAAACAATTACAGTAATAAGCATACATATACAATCTAAACGTGTCTTACAAAAATAATAAACAAGCCCCATAATGACTATAATCCCTATAAAATGATATATTTTTAATTTTTCTGCTTTCAGATAACAATACGTAAGAATCATATAAAAGATATGTGAGGCAAAATCAGTTACATACACGCTACCAAATGCAATTCGTACCCCTCTCCCCTCAGATTCATATACAAGATTCTCAATTACTCCCAAGAGTGCAGCACAAAATGCTAAAATCGTTATAGATGCAGTAATCACCAAATATATTTTAAGTATTTTTTCAAACGAAATATCTTTACACCCTACGAGAATTAAAATCCAAAAAAAAGGATTTAAATATCCGCTATTTAAATAAATTAGGATTGTACAACCAAATCCCACTATTATCCCTATATAGCCGCTGAGTGAATAACTGTCAAAAAAAGCTATTTTTAAGCATATGAACAATATAGACAACAATAAGCACAACTGACTAACCAAGCTATTGAGAGGGAGCATTGTGGTTTCCCACATTCCTCTCCCCAAAAAAATAATGAACCCAGAGAAAAAAAGTCCCTCTGCCGAACAAATTGTATAAATCTCTTGCTTTATACTTTTTACTTTAAGTTCCATTATAAACTCCTGACTAATCTACTCTGCAACTACGTATCCAAGAATCTTTATTGCAAACTTCTCACATAGCGCTATCTGCTCATTTATCTGAGAATAAGTAGTTTTACCTACCTGCACAACTACAATACAATATTTTGTAGAAATCATATTTCTCAATTCTTCTGCATCGTCATTTACATGATATCCAGTACTCACAGTCAGGTCAGTTTGCCCTATCTTTTCCAAGTAGTCTTCAACTATCTGTTTTGCCAACTCACTGTCACTTAAAACACTTATAAAAATCTTAGTCATTTGATATTGTTCTGACCATAGTTGTATGTCCATTAACACTCTGTCAAGCGATGGCAAATACCCTTTGTGAGAGCTATAAGTACTTATTACCGGCAAGCTTGCACTGGACAAATCTTCTCTCGATTTTAAGCTTTCTCCAAGAATGAATTTAATTGAATAGTAGCACCATAAAAGAAGCACTGCAGATACTGCACCTAACACAGCATATTTAATCCCTTCTTTGTATGGATTCACCTGGGTTAGCGCCACTATTTTAGATTCATTCTTTTCAATATATGAACTCTTGTTGCTCTCCTGTGAGATTTTCTTATTTTCTAGATCCACTTTATTTGATAAAAAGTTCTTTAAATTATTCATATTATTATTCTTAGTATTTGCAACATTAACATCTGCTTTTGTGAAACTGGAAGAGCTGATCTTCTGTATTGTAAAAGCACCTTGTGCCTTGGACACTTGAATTGCCTGCTTATTTAAAGACGCTTCAATTGCTTCCAGCAGCTTTTCAGCTTGATTATCTTCGTAATGGTAAACCGTTATATTCAATATATTGCTTCCAGTGGAACTGGTTATTATCTCCTTTAAATACTTGCTATCTATGTCTCCATATTCAGCAGATAATTCTTCCAGCAATCCCCCCTCATTGATATAATAAGTAAATGAGGTCAAAACATTTCCTGTATTTCCACTATTTAAAATGGCAAATTGAACAGAAGCTGCATGTATATTCTGAGAATCAAGCTTCATATAAATGGAATTATCCACATACTCCTGTAGCTGATCAATCTGCTTCTGAGCCAATTCAATACTATTATTCAACTCCAATAAGGTAGAATCATAATCAGCTATACTACTCTCATAATCCTGAATTTTTTGTTCCTGCTCTTTTGAAGGGTGGGCACTGCCTATTCCCTTTTTATAACCAACTATTCCAAACATAGCGGTAAACAGCACTACTAAAAATAGCAGTATTTTTTTTCTCTTTATTATTGCTTCATAAATATTTCTTAGATAGATGGATTTGATCTGCTTCAAATGGACCTCCTCAACTGT
>Ga0316613_10000620_pt1 | contig 26977 bp, 24 predicted proteins | sample OWC_soil_day10_C_2_FD_207647 | JGI IMG/M metagenome (GOLD analysis project Ga0316613, IMG submission 207647) | Wetland soil microbial communities from Old Woman Creek delta, Ohio, United States - OWC_soil_day10_CT_b | ecosystem: Environmental > Terrestrial > Soil > Wetlands | place: USA: Ohio...
CAGTAAAAACTGGTGCTAATGTTTAGCGTTTTTCGGGACATTTTCAAAAACGCTTGACATGCTTTTTGCTTACTTTTTATGCCAGAGTTAACATCTACTTTTGAATCCTCCTGCATATTATACTAAAAAGATGTATTTTATCTTCATCATAAAATACATCTTTTTTATTATTGTTTAAAAGTAATTTATCTATTTTCAGCAACTGGCTCATGCACAAAATGTTTTTTGAACTGATACCAAATCATTGGAACAACTAACATTGGAACACCAACATACAAAGTCGATCTTAAATCCTCCGTAAAAGCAATCACGAGCAAACAAATCACCTGTACCCAAATGCCAAATAAAGTGACATACGGGAAAAATGGAGTTTTATATTTTAATGTATATTCTAAATTTTGTGCAATTATTTTTTTGCGAAAATTGTACTGACTCCAACAAATAGAAATCCAAGCCATCGCACCAGTAAACCCAGATACGGCAAGCAAGTATGTGTAAGCTGTTGCACTAGCATCTAAGGTATATACCGCAATAACTAACCAGCAACCAAGTACCGATACTAGAATTGAATTCTGTGGCATACCATTTTTATTTAACATCCCTAGCCATTTTGGTGCCATATCCATTCTAGCTAATGCATGTAATGCACGACCACTACCATAAAGACCTGAGTTTGAACAAGAAATTGCTGCTGTTAATACAACAAAGGCAAATAAATCACCCGCCCAACCAAAACCATATGCAGTTAACGCTACAGCAAATACACTTTCTTCTAAGGAAGCTCTATTCCAAGGTAAAATAGAAATGAGTAAAGAAATCGGAATAATATAGAGCGCAATAATACGCCAAGTAACATTTCTTACGGCAATTGGAATGCTTTTTTCCGGTTCCCTGCATTCCCCTGCTGCAAGCCCAATAATTTCCGATCCTTGAAAGTTAACCAAGATAATGACCATCGTCAAAACAATCGACCAATAACCATTTGGCGCAAAGCCACCGTTTCCTAATAATATACTAGTGCCAAGTGCCCCTTGATCGCCAACAAAGCCTAAGCAAATCAAAGTACTTACACCTATAAACATAATCAAAGCGACAATTTTAACAATCGCTAGCCAAAATTCACTTTCACCAAACTTTTCCACATGAAAAAGATTGATCACCGTCACAATTAAACCAAATAAAACAGCCCACCAAACCTGACTGACCTCTGGAACAAATTTATTCATAATAATTCCCGCCGCAATCATTTCCGACGGTACATATGCAATCCAATTCAACCAATACGCCCAACCTACACCACAAGCCCAAGTTGACGAAATATTTTCTTTGGCATAGGTAACAAACGAGCCTGAGATTGGTTTAGCAACTGCTAATTCTGCTAAGCATAACATAACGCACAGCACAATTAACCCTCCCAATAAATACGCCAATATCGCTGCCGGTCCTGCCTTTTCTAAGACATAGCCCGTACCCAAAAAGTATCCACTACCAATAATGCCTCCGAGCGAAATAAGCTGCAAATGCCGATTCTTTAATCCTCTGTTCATTGATGGCTCTTTCATGTCCTTCCTAACACACCCTTCCGATAATTTTATCCTATTTATTTTATAAGCATATACAGAATACTACAAATGTGGTTATATTACTATAAAATTCCTATAAAAATTTAGTTGAATAAAGTTTTTTTCTCATAATCTCTCAATTCTACTATTTTTATGAGCAAAAACCCTTACAAAGCTTTAAGTTTTCATGTATAATTTCATATAGCAAATTATTTTGAGGTATAAAATGAATACAAACTATAAAACGATAAAAGGGTATGCTGAAGCAGAATATGAGATTAGTAAATCTCGCTTTTTAGCTTTTATAGAACGTGTAAATACAGAAGCTGAGGCCACTGACTTTATTAATAAAATTAAAAAACTTCACTGGGAAGCAAGACATAACTCTTCTGCTTATATCATTGGTGATCGTGGGCAAATTCAAAAAGCCGATGATGATGGAGAACCGAGCGGAACAGCAGGGAAACCAATCCTCGAAGTATTGAAAAAAAATGACGTGAAGGATATCGTCATCGTGATCACCCGTTACTTCGGTGGCATAAAACTGGGCGCTGGCGGTTTGATTCGTGCTTACGGCAAAGCTACAACGCTTGGACTTGAAGCAGCTCTCATCGTTGAGAAAGTACAATATGTTCGTATTGCAATCGAGATTGATTATACGCTACTCGGCACACTCGAAAATAATTTACGTCTTCATCACTATAGGATTGAAGACAAAGTATTCACCGATAAAGTGCGCATTATAGCAGTTGCCAAAACAGGTTTTGAAGATCATCTGATCGAGTCAGTCACCAATTGGACCTCCTCCAATTGTACACTAACAAAGCTCAATACCCTCTATTTAGAAATCCCCGTTGATCAATCACAAGACTAATATGAGCTAGAAAACGTAATTATGCATTTAATTCCATAAAAATATAATGAAAAGGTGTAACGCTTGTGTCTAAAATAAAATTAAAAAAATCTTTTTTAACGAGTCGTAATATTTCTAAATTACCAATGATGTTAATTACTATATATTGCATTTGCTCCCTTATCATCTTTAGCCTAACTACAATGATCCTATCCCTGCTGCATGTAGCGGATACGATGGTCCATTATTATCAAATGAGCACTTTAGTTTTAGCTACATCAGGATTTATCTATGTTTTATCAAAAAAGTTAACCAAGCGTATTACACGCACCTATAAAAAATATCAAAAGAGTACACATTCCTTACAATTGGCAAATTTTGAACTATCCACGTATAGTGCGATCCATTCCAGTGAAATTCAACGCTATAAAGCCGAGGAAAATAAACATCTAGAAGAGGTTGCTTTTCTTTCCAGTCACGACCCATTAACAAAATTACCGAATCGGATTTTGTTTACCCAAAGATTAACTTCTTATATCAATTCACCACTATCGAAAAATAAGCTAACTGCATTAATCTTTATTGATTTAGATGGCTTTAAAATGATAAACAGTACACTCGGTCATGATTTTGCTGATAATCTATTGATCATTGTCGCAAACCGTTTGAAAGAGCATGTGCAAAACGCCGATAATCTTTGTCGCTTAAATGGCGATGATTTCATTGTATTATTATCCAATATTGCATCCTTAGATATGATTACTGATGAAGTCCACACACTCATCGAGTTAGTACAAAAATCTTGGAAATTTGATAATCAATCTTTTAACATCAATGCCAATGTTGGTATCGCTGTATATCCTGATGACGCCAATGACACCAATACACTTATCAAAATGGCTGAAATTGCAATGCAAAGGTCTCGCGAAAACGGAGCAGGTAAATATCAATATTATATGGATGAAATGGAACTCAATATTGCGAAACGTTTAGATATGGAAAATGATTTACGCATCGCATTAAAGGAAAATCAGTTTGAACTTTATTACCAGCCACAAGTGGATGTGAATGGCGTTATCATCGGTGTAGAAGCATTGATTCGTTGGAATCATCCGCACAAGGGCTTGATCTCCCCAGCAGATTTCATCCCTGTCGCTGAAGAGTGTGGTACGATTATCCCGATTGGCGAATGGGTCATTAAAACCGCTTGCAAACATAATAAAGAGTGGCAAGTCTTAGGGCTTCCACCAATTTCAATGTCCGTCAATTTATCCGCCAAACAATTCCAACAAGATAATTTGAAGGATGTCATCTTTGATTGTCTAGATGAGTCAAAACTTTCCCCTGAATGGTTAACCGTTGAAATTACGGAAACCGCAGCGATGAATGATGCTGATTATACGATGCTCGTTTTACAAGATTTGAAAAATAAAGGCATCAAAATATCGCTAGATGATTTTGGCATGGGGTATTCCTCTTTTATTTACTTAAAACGTTTTCCTGTCGATATTTTAAAGATTGATCGTTCATTTATCAGTGATATCGGTGATAATTCCGATGGTGCACATATTGCAAAAGCGATCTTAGGACTTGGGAAAAACCTAAAACTTGAAATCGTAGCCGAAGGCGTAGAAACAATTGATCAGTTAAAATTCTTACGTGCGGAAAACTGCTCTCATATTCAAGGCTATCTATTTGGTAAACCAATGCCTTACACCGAAATTACAGCAAGATTTAAAACCCAAGCATTATATCGTTATCAAGACATACTAAAAAAAGGCTAAACGTAAGTTTAGCCTTTCCTCATGTGTAGATGGATGTTCATTTAAACGGTGCATACAACTCTTTATATTCATCGGTCTGTTCTATGAGATTATAAAGATACACATGCACACCATTTGGATCATCAACTACAAAACTACGTTCGCCCCATGGTTTGTCTTGTAAATCTTGATAAATTGTCACATTCTGTTCCTTTAATCGATTGTATTCTGCTTCCACATCTTCTACTTCAAAGGATAAAATCATTCCTTTTCCATTGAAGAATTCGCCTTCTTCTCTTTGAGGAAGCGTAAAGCTAATACCTGCATCTCCTGCTGGTGTTACAAGTTCAATATACCAATCGCTTTCATAAGCTAATTTAAAACCAAAATGATCCATATAGAAATCTTTTGATTCTTGAAGTTTTTCTGTACTAAATGTCGTATCAATACGCTTTATTTTCATAAAAGTTCACTCCTATCGTTATAAAACAATACTTATATTTACTTCGATACTTATATACAAATACCTTCTATATATAAATGAAGAATCCAATTTTTCGATAAATCAGTCTATTTTAGTAGGTAATACCATGCGTTTGTCGAACTTAAACTAAAGTAAATACTATGTATAGTAAATAAAATATGGAGGACGATAGCATGTTACATAAATTACTAGAACACGGCTTTGGTAATAGCGAAGATTACAACTGCGCTGAAAAAATTATTTATGGTGCAAATCAAGCCTATCATTTAAACCTAGATAAAACCGCGTTAAAATTATCCGCTGGTTTTGGCGGCGGTATGGGGATCGAAACGACTTGTGGAGCACTAAGCGCCAGTGTTATGGTGCTAAGCCATATATTTGTCAGCGATTATGCCCATGAAAGTTCTATGATAAAACTACTGACCCAAGAACTATTTTCTTTATTTCACCAAGAGCTAAAAGAAATAAATTGTGCACCACTCAAAACAAGATATCGTACACCAGAACTTCAATGCTCAAAAATAATCTTAACCGCAGCAAAAGCACTTGACTCTGTCATTGACAATCATAAAAAATAAAATTAATCAAAAAAAACAATTGACCTATGCCCTACTCCTACTTGGTATAATTACCGTTCAATAGAGAAGTATGCATATGCCAATTGTTTTTTTATTTCTGCTCTAAATAATCACTAAAATTATCTACTAAATAATCACCAATCATCGTTCCAATGATCGTTTTACCTTCCACATCAGGATGTAGTCCATCGACCGCCATTGTCGTAAACAACCAGCCTCGATCATCTGTAAATTTTCCAGTAATATCAACATAATAGCGTTGTGATTTAATCCATGAATTCACAAGCATTTGTTCACGTTCCCAACCTGGTGTAACATCAATATTGGATACCGCTTTCATCACCTTTGGATTAATCGGTGCTACCGTAACAAAAACTGGAATGATATTATGATACAAACATTTGTATTTAATTCTATTCAAACCGACAATCACCTGCGTTGCTTTATCACCTGCACGAATATTATTGATTCCCCCAAAAACAACGAGAATCTTGGGGTGAAATGGCAATACATCGTCATCAAAACGATTGACCATATTCTCCACAGTATTTCCACTGAGTCCTAAATTACGAATCGGAACCTTAGAGTAAGTTTCCCAATCATATAGTGGATCACTTGGCGGTGTCGATACTGCACCACCACCATGCGTAATACTATCGCCAAACGCCGCTACCGCCGCACCATCGTGCTGTACTCTAAAACGATCTGGTTCTGACCAAGCAGTTACTGTTTGCGAGTTAGAGTTTCGCGCTCTAACTCGCCACCAGTAACTCCCCTCTTGCCTATAGGCTGTATCGTCGTAATAATCATAAGAAGTTTGTCCTGAAACAGACTCTGTTTCTATCAACGTATCTGGTGTCCGCGGATTATTATCAGCATCATAGAATACTTGTAAATCATAATCCGTTGCTTTTAATACTGGTATCCAAGAATACACGGGATAAAGCTTTGCATACGGCAGTTTATTAAACTGTGTCGTCGTCTTGGGTCTAGTGGGATTGACTTCCGCTTCGAGGAGTGGCTTTGGTTCACTAAAATGCGTGATTGGTTGCCCATGGATATCCATTGCCCGAACTTTCCAATATAACGGATTGCGTTCGACATTAAAAATAGAAACATCCAACTCATAGCCTGTCGTATAAATATTTTCTTTTGTCGTCACGATTTGAGTTTGCTCTTTTGATTTTCCGTTTGTGACAACAAGTTCATACATCACTGCATTCGGTACAGAATCCCAAGTAACGCGAATCTTGTCTATATTCGTTACTTTTGCTGCTTCCGCCGAAGCAAGTAGCATCCCCTGAACAATCATAACTAACAATACAAAACTCATCATACTAAAAATTTTTTTAATCATTAAACAAAAACCCCTATAAAATAATATAAACTGAGTTTTTAAACTCAGTTCATATTATACTACAAAATATTGCTTAACGGGTAATGATTCTTCCCAAACGAGTATCCGAAAAATAATTCCAAATCCATTTTAACACCACCGTTACATTGGTATGGAACCCCGCCAAACGTAACAAATGAATCAGCATCCAAGCAAACCAAGCAATAAAACCATCAAAGTTCATACTGCCTTTGCACATAACAGCATCACCACGACCAATCGTTGCCATACTGCCCACATCTTCATAATGGAAAACTTTCATTGGTTGACCACTCATATCATTCAAGATATTATTTACACAAACAACTGCTTGTTGGGTTGCCACTGGCGCAATTGTTGCAAGCGGGCGCCCATCTTGTAGAAAATGCGCCATATCCCCAATTGCATAAACTTCTGGACGATTTGGCAATTGTAAATATTCATTGATGATAACACGACCAGCGCGATCCATTTCTGCTCCCATTTTTGCAACAATTGGAACCGCCTTAACTCCCGCTGCCCAAATAACCGTTTTTGTTGGTACAACTTCACCACTTTTAAAAGTTAAGAAATTGCCATCATAATCCATAACTTGTGTTTCTAGACGAACATCCACTTTTTTCCTACGTAAAGTTTTGACCGTTGAATCACGAAGACTTTCTGGCATCATCGGTAATACCTTATCAGTTGCTTCAATTAACTTGATATCAACTTCATTAAAGTCTAAATTATGATATTCTTGACGCATTACATTGTACATTAACTCTGATAAAGAACCAGCTTCTTCGACACCAGTAGGGCCACCACCTACGCAAACAAAGGTTAATAATTGTTTACGCTTTTCAGGGTCAACTTCACGTGAAGCTGCCTCAACCATTTTAAGTACATGATTACGAATAATAATAGATTCCTCTAACGTTTTCATTGCAAATGAATTTTCTTCTACTGTCTTCATACCAAAGAAATTTGTCGTGGCCCCAGCAGCCATAACTAAATAATCATATGTTATGCTTCCAGTTGTTGTAATAATTGTTTTATTATCTAAATCAAAATCTTCAACTTCACCTAAGTGGAAGTTTATATTTTTATTATTACGGAAAAAAGCTCTAATTGGATAAGCGATTTCCTCTGGCGATAAACATGCTGTAGATACTTGATATAGAAGTGGTTGAAACAAATGAAAATTGTGCCTATCCACCACGGTAACATCTACATTTTTATCAGCAAGATTTTGTGCAACCTTAGCTCCACCAAACCCAGCTCCAACAATAACGATATGAGGTCTTTTTACATTATTCACAGTACTCATTTAATACTTCACTCCCAAATATAATTTTAAAATATAAAGCCAATCGCATAGAGCCTAAGTTATTCAAAAAAGTGTTTTCATTAACATCATCTATGTCTTGCCATAAATAACCAAATTATCAATCCATTATTATTATGTCACTTCATCATTCAAATGATTACAACTACCTTTAAATAGATATCTGTTGTTAAAATAATTCACTTTTCTGAAAACAATACACAAACCAACTATGATAAATTATTCACTTACCATACTATTTGATCATGTGAATTTAATAACTATTAAATATACTATAAGGTCTCTATTGCCTATGTCTTCATTATATAAGAAAGTTAAAAAAATAACAATGTTTTTTTGTGATTTTTTTAACTTTCTTTACAAAAAAATAAAAGAACGACATTTTTGTCGTTCTTTTAGTATCGTTTTCGCTTCACCGAAGATAGGAAACCCAACTGCTCTCGATATTTCATAACCGTCCGCCGTGATATATTCATATCTTCGGCTTTTAGTAATTCACTAATTTGTTGGTCACTCAACGGTTTTTTCGTATCTTCCTGCTCAATCAGCACCTTAATTCTCGCTTTTACTTGGCTCGCAACCAATTCTTCGCCATTGGCACTTAGATTCGCATTAAAGAAGCTCTTTAAACTCATCACACCATGTGGTGTCTCCACATATTTATTGGCAACACTTCTACTAACTGTTGATTCGTGCACTTCAATCTGATCAGCCACTGTCTTCATCAACATCGGCTTAATAAATTTTTGTCCCTTATCAAAAAATTCTATTTGCAATCGAACAATCTCACAAACTACATTATAAAGCGTGCTGCGACGTTGTTCGATACTCTTAATGAGCCATGCCGCTGAATTGACGCGTCCTTCAATATATTTTTTTGTCTCATGATCAAAATCAACTGCATTTTTATAAGCGCTATTGATATTCAAACGAGGAATTCCGTAATCATTGACCAATACGATATATTCATCATCGATTTTTCTCACCACGACATCAGGTACGATATAATCAGATTGTTCTGAGCCAAAAGCGAGTCCTGGTTTTGGATTTAAACCGCGGATGATATCGACAGCAAGCTGAATATCACTCGGCAAACAACCTAGTTTATCCGCAATATTTTTATAATGCAAATTGGCAATTTCATCCAAATAATAATTGAGTATTTCGGCAACGAGTCCCTGATAAATTCCTTGTTGTTTGGCTTGAATCGTTAAACATTCCTGTAAATTCCGAGCCCCAATTCCCTCTGGTTCAAACGTTTGAATGATCTGAAGCACCTGCTCAATTTCATTTTCACTGTGCTTCATCGCAACGGCAATCTCGGCTATTGTACAAGTTAAATACCCATTATCATTAATTGACCCTACAATATACTCTGCGATCTCGCGTTCATAACCGCTGGAAAAAGTCATGTTCACTTGTTCTTCTAAAGCTTCTTCCAAGGTCTGCTTAATCACAGCAACCGCTTCAAAGCTTTGCTGCAAGTCATCACGTACGACACTATTCGTCGCCGCCGTTTCATCACCAAGATAATGCGCCAATGCACTGATATCCTCAAAACTGAATTGATCTGTAATTTTTTCTCTAGTATCACTCTCTACATCATTTTCATCCATTTCCAGCGCCGGATTTTCCAAATACTCATTATCAATCAAAGTTCTCAAATCTTGCGCTGACAATTGTAATATACTAATCGCCTGTTGGAGTTGCATTGTCATTGCTAATTTTTGTCCCAACTGGAGACTTAAGCTTTGTTCCATAAGAACGCTCCTTACTAAAATAGCCTAAATTGCTGCTGCGATTGCTGCGCCTACACCGGATCCACTATTTTCTAACATCAAATGTACTTTTTGCGCATCTTCACCAATCATTTCATACATAGCCTGCTGCATCGATTCTTTATATAACGGCATTTTTTCAAACAAGGAACCATCAATGGCAACGGTATGTTCATTGATCGCTTCATCACCGTCGATATGCCAAATAATCGCGATATAAGATGTAGCTACAAGTCTCGCTGAGCGAATCACAACACTTTCAGCGATCGCCTTTACCCATACGGCCATTTCTTCTTCTAGTTCAATCGTCATTTTATCTTGCATTAGCTGACGAACTGCCTTTAGATTTTGACTTTGATCAGAAAGAATCACCGATAAATCCGCGCCATCAAACTCAACCGCTTTATCTTCCAGCTCAAGCGCATCACAAATAGCAAGGTAGAATAATACCCCAAGATATTTTCCCGAAACCATTTTTTCCATGCGTTGCTCACCTGGTTTTTCACTGCGTTCATCAATCATTTTATCGTATGGATTGGTAAATAATTTATCAAAATTGCCAGATTCTAAGTTAAGAATCATTCGCGGTTTTGCTAAACCCTGATAGCTTTCTAAATAGGCTGTATTATGACCTGTCCCGCAAATAGAGCCAATATCCGTACGATCTCGTTTATAAGCAGCAGCAAGCAAAGTGGCTACCGTATCATTGATCACCGCAACTGGCTTAATATTACTTGCACCGCGCCGTTCAAGGGCTACTTTTAATAAATCATTGACAACTTCACCTTCTACACCAGTCGTTGCAAACTCTTTCGTCCAAGTAATCAATCTTGCATTATTCAAATCCGTTTGCATTGATGGGAAGGAAAAGGTATGTCCGAGTAAATACTCTTTATCGCTATCTGCTACTTCTAAAATTAAGCCTGCAATAAAGTCAAATAAACTTTCAGCAGTTGTATTTGCTGAAATATAATTGTAATCAGCGGTTACCAATTGCTTGGCCGCTTTTTTGATAACATTTACTTTACCATCGCCTAATAGTTCAATCAGTAAAGCTCGTACATTGGTACCGCCAAAATCAAGGGCGATAAATTGACCTTTTTCAGCTCGTGTCGGTAATGCCAAATAAGACTGAAGCATCTTAAACGATGATAAAGAGTCGCCTTCTAGTCCTAAAACAATATCACGACGAAATGCTGCGGCAATTCTTTCTAATTCTACTTTGCCTATAGTAAATGAGTCTATTATATCTTGAAATTTACTTTCACTGAAAATAGTAATCACTCCCTATGTTTCTTTAAAAATCTATTGTTATTGTATCACATAAAACCAACCACATAAACTAGTTTCATTATACAATTCATCTAATAAATAGTAAAAAAGAACTACTATAAATTTTTATAGCAGTTCTTCTTCCTAACATTAATTTTATCTATTAAATTTATCTATTTGCTGGTAAAACTTCTAACCAATAACCGTCTGGATCTGAAATAAAGTAGATTCCCATTTTTTTATTTTCATAACAAATGCAACCCATTTCTTCATGCAACTTATAAGCCGCAGCAAAATCTTCTACGCTAAAGGCAAGGTGAATTTCATTCTCACCTAAATTGTAAGCTTCTGTCCGCCCTTTTATTTCAGTTAATTCTAATTGATGTGCCGTCACACCATCACCAAGATAAACCAAAGTAAACTCTGGTCTTTCCATACGACGCACTTCATCAAGATCTAAGGCTTGTTTATAAAACGCTAAACTTCTTTTAAGGTCTACTACATTTAAGTTGTTATGCAAAAATTTAAATTTCATCTGATTCTCTCCTTCTAATAACAATATACTACTTAATCTAAAATGATTCTACGCATGCCCAAAATCTCCTGCTACTGGCCTTGTGCAACTTCTTCGAGGTAAGCCCAACGTTCCATCAAGTTATCTAGTTTTATACTTAGCGCTTGTTCCTGTTTGGTTAACTCTTGCAATAATTCGAAATTCGAACCCGCGGTATTGATTTGTTTACGGACTATCGCTAGTTCACTTTCCGCGCTAGCAATGACCGCTTCAATTTCGTCATATTCCCTTTGTTCTTTGAAAGATAATTTACGTTTTGTTTCGAAGCGCGGTTTTTCTTTGCCTGAAGTTTCGATTACTTTTTCTTCAACCACTTTCGCCTGCTCTTGTTCTAGCTGGGCAACCGCCCGATAATCAGAATATCCACCTACGTATTGACGCAGTTGCCCACCTTCTTCATAAACAAAAACTTTCTCTGCTAGTCGATCAACAAAGAATCGATCATGCGATACGAAAATAATCGCACCGTTAAAATTGTCGATAAATTCTTCTAAAATAGAAAGTGTTTGAATATCGAGATCATTGGTTGGCTCATCTAGCAGTAATACATTCGGTTCACTCATCAAAATACGCAATAAAAATAACCGACGTTTTTCGCCACCAGATAATTTAGCAATTGGTGTCCACTGCAAATCGCCTGGAAATAAGAATAACTCCAAGAGTTGTGTGGCACTTAGCTTCGTGCCGTCTGCCATCGTCATGAAATTGGCAACCTCGCGAATATATTCAACCACCCGCATTCGTTCGTCCATATCGCCATTTGTCTGGCTAAAGTAACCGATTTTTACCGTTTGACCAATGATAATATTTCCTGACGTCGGTTCTATGAGACCTGCAATCAAATTGAGTAATGTCGATTTTCCTGAACCATTTGGTCCAATGATCCCTACCCGATCATTGCGAAGGACAACGTAATCAAAGTCCTGAATAATGTTCTTATCATCAATTGTATAGTTGACATGTTCCAGTTCAATAACCGTTCTACCTAAACGCGTTGCGCCCAAACCCATTTCGACTTTACTTTTACTTAAGTCAACCTCTTGTTTACTAAGGTCTTCAAAGCGTTCAATTCGAGCTTTTTGCTTAGTCGAACGAGCCTGTGCCCCACGGCGCATCCAAACCAATTCATTCCGTAGTAAATTTTGCCGTTTACGTTCGCTTGCCTCTTCACGTTCTTCCCTTGCCGCTTTGAGTTCAAGAAAATTGGTGTAATTCCCCGTGTAGACATACGCCGACCCCTTATCAAGTTCAAGAATTTTAGTAGCAACAGCATCCAAGAAATAACGATCATGTGTCACCATCAAAAGCGCACCCTTTGCCTTGTGCAGATATTCTTCGAGCCAAGCAATCGTTTCACTGTCAATGTGATTTGTCGGTTCATCTAAGATTAATAAATCACATGGATGAATGAGTGCACTTGCCAGTGCCAAACGTTTTTGCTGTCCACCTGACAAAGAACCTACCTTAGCAGAAAAATCATAAATGCCTAGTTTAGTCAAAATTGTTTTTGCGTCACTTTCCATTTGCCAACCATCTAGTTCATCAATTTTTTGGCTACATTTTAAGAGCTTCATCTGGCATCCTTTATTTTCTGGTTCACGTTGATTGAGATCTAAGGCTAATTCATATTCGCGAAGCACCTTCATAATTGGTGAAGTTCCCTTAAACACCTCCATAAGTATGGTGTTTTCTGGCATCAATTCACTTTCTTGCGATAAATATTCGATCTGCATGCCTTTGGATTTGACTAGCTGACCATGATCCGCTGGCACAAATCCTGCCACAGTTTTGATAAAAGTAGACTTACCAGTACCGTTGACACCAACAATCCCAATTTTATCCCCTTCCTCAATACCGAAACTAATATTTTCAAATAGTGTTTTTTCACCATACGTCTTTGCTAAATTTTCAATTGATAAAATCATACCCGTATCCCCATTTTTAAATTTACATTTAAGAGCCTATTCTTATCATAAACTTCTTTATCTTACTTATTCAGCATTTATTGTCTATAACCCTTTATATGATAAAAAGAAATCGTCTGTTTCTCAGTAAACTACTGAGAAACAGACGATTATGAATTAAGCCAAATAGCTCAACTTATTTTTTTACAGGTTCGATTTCGTTTTTCACCCATAATTCATTATGATGTGCAGCTTCAGAAACTTTCATTGTTCCATCACCAAACATACAAACACATTCGCCCCAGTTGTAAACACTAAGAACGATATGTCCACAGATAATTGCTAATGTTAAGAAAAGACCAACAAATAAATGAAGTAAATCTGCATAATGCGCGATTTCTTTTGGAACCATTGGAAGGAATGCATATAAAAGCCACCCACTTACAATGACAACAAGCGTACCAAAAAACACCATAATACCAAGCATCTTTTGCCCAGAGTTCATTTTCCCCATTGGTGGCACTGGAATTGTTTTACCCAAGAAAATTTTGTGTGGATAGCCACCGGAAACTGACATCCATTTGATATCATCCGCGGTCCAGTTAAATGCTGTTCTCCAAAAGGCTACAACCCGTTTGTAACAGAAAAGGAAGAAATAAACGCAAGAGATAGATAAAATCCATGCACCTACGATGTGTATTTTCATCGCTAAGCCAACTAAATCTTCACTACCTGGTTTCAACCAGATAATAATCCCAGTTAACGCAGCTGGTAAAAAGCCTAAAATCAAACCCCAGTGAAATATGCGGGTACTTAAACTATGTTTAAGCACGACTGCATTGTCATCATATTGATCATGTGCCATCAAGACGGCCCCCTTTATTTCGTTTTTAGATTAACCAATCTTTGTTCTATCAACGTATTTTGTATGGAATAAGTGCTCTGACACATCACTAAGAGGTCTGCCAGCCAATTTATCATACATATCTTGCAGCCCTGCATTCTGATGGCTTTGACGTTTTTTAGAGTTTACATCATCTTTATAAAGACCTGCTGTACGCATTTTAATATATTTATTACGATCTTGTACCATATCTGTAACAGCGTAAGCACCTGTCCAAAGAACCGCACCAGCAACACCAGCTAATGCAATAAATTCACGACGAGTCACTTGAACTGCTTTTTCAACATAATTATAATTTGCCATTATCTAATACTCCTCCTTACGACCATGGGAATATAGCTTTTGTTTTATCAATCCAAGAAGTTCCCATTGGATTAATTGGTTGTCCACCACCGTTTACACAACCGCCTGGACAATTCATCACTTCAATGAAATGATATGGAGATTTGCCAGCTCTAATCTCTTCAAGAAGAGGTCTAACATTATTCTTTGTACCATGCGCAATGGCAATTTTAAGAACAATTTCTTTACCAGTTTTCGCATCTTTCATTGGAACATCCGCTGTTTTAACACCTTGCAAGCCACGCGCCGGTTTATAATCAATACCTGCTAATTCGTTGCCAGTAATTACAAAGTAAGCCGTTCTAAGAGCCGCTTCCATAACCCCACCAGTAACCCCAAAAATGGTAGCCGCGCCAGTGTATTCCGCGAGCGGATTGTCGCTATCAGCAAATGGTTCTACTGTTTTTAAATCAATTCCAGCTTTTTTGATCATACGAGCTAGATCTCTGGTTGTAATTACAGTATCGATATCAGGATAGTCAGCAGTTCTACCTTTTGATTTCCAATACGTAGCTGCACTATTAAATTCTGGACGAGACGCCTCTAATTTTTTTGCTGTACAAGGCATAATACCAACAACAAAAATATTTTCAGGTTTTGTTTTCCAAACATTTGTTGCACCATACGTTTTTGCAACTGGGCCAGCCATTTGCATAGGAGATTTTGCTGAAGATAAGTTTGGAATTAAATCTGGATATTCTAATTCAACGAAACGTACCCATGCTGGACAACAAGAAGTGAATTGTGGAAGAGCGCCTAGATGATGCTCAGTAGGTTCACCTAATGCATAGTGTCTGATTTTAGCAATCAGTTCGCTACCTTCTTCCATAATTGTATTGTCTGCTGCATAGTTCGTATCGATTACTTTGAAACCTAATTTTTTAAGTGCACCATACATTTGCTCAGTAACAATTGTCCCCGGTTCCATGCCAAACTCTTCACCAAGAGCTACACGTACTGCAGGAGCCATCGTTGCAACAACTGTTATTTTTTTGTCTTTCAATTTTTGCTCAATCACTTCTAGTGGATCAACAGTATCCTTAATCGCACCAAATGGACAGTTGACTAAACATTGTCCACATTGCAGACATTTAGAGCTGTCAATTTTGTGAGTCGCACCATATTGACCGTTAATCGCACCAGTTGGACAAAAAGACTTACATGAATCACAGCCCTTGCAAACTTTTGGGTCGATCTGGATGATCTCACTCAATTCTTTTGCTTGATAACTTTTAATAGTAATCTCCCCCACTCTCTAATACCTATAAAATTGAATGTTAAGCAATCTAAGGTGAATTCTTCACCCTGTAAACAACAACGATCTACTTAAACATATAATACACCTAATAGTTTAGCACAATTGACTAAGCCAAATTCTACTAGTATATCCTACTGTTATCACCTAAAACGACGCTGAAATTCATACAAAAAATATGATTGCAATACACGATGATAGCTTTATAAAAAATAACAGCATTTAGTCGAATACATAAAACTAAACATATTGATCGTTTAAGACAGTTGCTAATTTTGGATATTTATACAAAGAAATTTTATAAAATATCCCATTAGCAAAATCAATATGTTTAAATTCGGCCTATGAAGTTCCAACAGTTAAAACATAACCATTGTGAGTACTTGCACTCTACTATTTACTCTATTATACAATTTAATTCTTACAAAGTACATAGTTATATAATAAATTTCGAACATAGTGGAAAGAATTGTTATTACTTATAATTATAGTATTATAAGTAATAACAATTCTTTTTACTTAATTTTATCTTGTATAAATATAAGTAATTTTTTTATAAATAATATGTATTATTTTTTTGTGCTTCTTCAGTAAGAATGCTTTATAAAATTTTTGGATATAATAAAACAAAGGGGGCTCCTATGTATCATGACAAAAATAGATTTAATCGGGCAAATTGCCGACTTAAAAGAAGTCGATTATAAAAACACGTTGATACTGGCAAGTTTTATTGAACTTCTTTGCGAAAAAAAAATCATTACAGAAAGCGAACTTACTGGAAAAATGAAAACACTCGATTTCATCAACGAGCTTGAAATCGAATACGCTAAAAAAAACTAGACATCTACAAACGTAGTTGTCTAGTTTTCTTTTATTCACTAACTTATTTCTTTATCATTTTTTTCAGGCTCTGTTCTTATAAAATCGGTACTATTTTCTTTAAGTTCTTCTAACTCTTCATGTTCTTCCGATAATTGATGGTTTACTTTAATTAAAACACGAGTGATTCGGACATTTTCTACTTCTTCAACAATAAATTCATCACCCTTATAAACGACCTTTTCATCGATGGACGGTGGCATTTCTATTTGCGAATACAACCAGCCACCAATGGTATCAAAGCTTTCCGAATCAAGATCCATTTCTAACATGTCATTAATTTCTTCTAACAAAAGTCGTGCATCAACTGAATACATGTTATCTGGTCGATTTTCAATAAATGGACGCTCTTCATCAAATTCATCTTGAATTTCGCCCACAATTTCCTCTAAAATATCCTCTACCGTAACCATCCCTGCGGTTCCACCATACTCATCGACAACAATTGCAATCTGTTCCCGCTGTTTTTGCAGCATTTTTAACAAATTACTGAGTGGCATCGACTCTGGTACAGCAAGTACTTTTCTGGCTAAAGCACGAATATCTGGTTTTTGACCACTAGAAAAAGAACGTAGCAAATCTTTAATGTGCAGGAAACCAATAATATTATCTTTATCTTGATCACAAATTGGATAACGGGTTAAATGTTCTTCTAACGCAATTTTTACATTATCCTCAAAGGAATCTTCGGCATATAAACAGATCATGTCGGTACGCGGAATCATAACCTCACGAACATTACGCTCCGCAAAATCAAAAATATTGTCCACAAACATCAATTCCGTCTTATCAATAAAGCCTTGTTTATGACTTTCTTCCATTAAAATACGAATTTCTTCTTCTGTATGCGCCACTTCACCTTCACTGGCAACCCGAATCCCCACCAGGGTCAAAATCCAGCTTGCAATATGGTTTAATAGCCAAACGACCGGATACATGAGTTTATAAAATGTAATCATTGGCACTGCGGTAATCATTACCACCGCTTCTGCTTTTTGAATTGCCAGCGATTTTGGCGCCAATTCCCCTAAAATAATATGCAAGGCTGTAATAAATGAAAAGCCAATGGCAAACGATATCGTATGCCCAACCTCAGTTGATATTCCAGAAGCTACCATTACCGGATGAATTAATCGTGCCACTGCTGGCTCTCCAATCCAACCAAGACCAAGCGAAGCGAGTGTAATGCCAAGTTGTGTTACGGATAAATACGCATCTAAATTATCAACTAATTTTTTGGCAAACTTCGCTTTATTATTTCCTTCTTGGACTAATGTATCAATACGAGACGAACGCACTTTTACTATTGCAAATTCAGTCGCAACAAAAAAACCGTTAAGTAATACCAATATAAAAACAAAAAATAAATTAAGCACTACTGATGTAGACTCCAAAAACTTCTTATTACTCATATAAAATGAATAATAAGTTCACCTCCTAAGTTCAGTAAGATCATAAAAGTAATTCCTACTACCATATAACTATAGTATCGTTACCACTACCATTGTTATACCTTTTTATTCGTTGGCACTACTTTTTCATTCGTCTTCTTATCCTGCTTTGCCTTAATAAAAGGATTTCTATGGGTTGGATTTGATTTATTTAAAAAGTCGATTACTTTTCCATTGATCATTTTTTTCGGATGCAATTCTACTTTTATCTTTTTCGCATACTCACCTAATTTCAGCACTTCTTTTGGCGCAGCCAAAGAAATAGCGCAGCCAAATTTACCAGCTCTACCAGTACGACCGATGCGATGAAGGTATACTTTTTCATCCTCTGGCAAATCAATATTAATCACAAAATCAATATCAGGAATATCGAGTCCACGCGCTGCAATATCAGAAGCAACCAAGAGTTGTACCTTACCTTTGGTAAAATCATCGATTGCTTTTTTACGCTCTAGTTTATTGGCACTCCCATTTAAACCAGCTACTTTTAAGCCATGAAATTTCAATTTCTCTAAGGTAGTTACAATATCATCACTTTTATTCACAAAAACCAAACCACGATTTACCTTCAATATTCGTGTTAATTTGCGTAGTACCTCTATTTTCTCACGATAATCGGCAATAAAATACAAATGTTCAATATTAGGCTTTGCCACAACATCATCTTTTAAGCTAATCAAACTAGGTTCTTTGACAAACTCTGCGCGATTAATCGTACGCGGTGAAATCGTTGCTGAAAACAAGAAATGTTGACAATCCTTCGCTACGCTTTTTACAACAAGACTTACTGTTGCTAAATTTTGGTCATCTAGTAAACGATCGACTTCATCTAATACCAACGATTTTACAGCTTGTAATTTTAATTTACCCTTTTTTTGTAGTTCAACAATACGTCCAGCAGAGCCAACAATAATTTGTGGTTTTGTTTTTAACTTATCTATTTGCCTTATTATATTAGCGCCACCAATTAAAGAAGTGCAAGTAATGTTTAGCTCGGCATTTTTTAATACTACTTCTAATTGATGATAAATTTGCATTGCAAGCTCATAGGTTGGTGCTAGAACTACCGCTTGCACATCACGTTTCGTTATATCAATTTTTTGGATGATTGGCAATAAATACGCCAAAGTTTTACCAGTACCAGTCGCCGATTGCCCAATAATATTTTTTCCTTCTAAACCATCAGGAATCGCTTTATATTGAATCGGTGTAGGTTCGATGATACCAATTTTCTCTAAGGATTGTTCTAAAGAAGCGTGAATTCCTAGATTTAAAAATTTTTCGCTCATATTGTTTCTCCTTTTATTCCTATATTGATCTTCTTTAATTTCCTAAATTTGGTTTGCCATCTTGATCATTAAATGTAGCCATACAAGACGGATAATTCGTACAACCCCAAAAAGCGCCATTTTTTCCATTAATTAACCGCAAACTGCCCTGTTTACAACGTGGGCAAAGTTCGAGTTTTGGCATTTCTTTTGGTTTGCCATTTTCGTCATCACAAGTAGCACGGCAACGAGGAAAATTAGAACAGCCCCAGAACGCGCCATTCTTGCCATTTTTTAATTGTAATACACCTTTTTTACAGCGAGGACATTGATGTTCCCCATTAAGCGGTAAACTACTATCATTCGCCTTTTGGCAAAGTAACTTTGTAAAAACAATTTGCTCATGTAAGAACTGTTCCAGTTCAGCATCCCCTTCTACCATTAAATGCAGGTTATTCTCCCAAATTGCGGTAGAGTCTGGATAGGTCATTTCATCTGGCAAGGCATCGATGAGCAGATAGGCTGATTCCGTTGGGAGCAGATTCTTTTTCTTGGCTTCATTGACTAAGAACCCGCGTGTCATCAACTCTTTGATAATAGTCGCCCGCGTCGCCTCAGTACCGATGCCATATACATCTTTTAATTTTTTCTTGGACTCAGGATTCTTCACATATTTATGAATTTCCTTCATCGCAGCCAGTAGCGTTGCCGCCGTAAATCTAACTGGCGGTTTGGTCGCTTTATTTTCAATCTTGGCTGATACATACTCAACCATATCGCCTTTTTTCATCGCTGGTAAAGCTTCTTGTGCTTCTTCCTTCTTATCATCAGGTTCTGCACCATAGACTTCTTTCCAGCCTACTTGTTTCAATACCCGTCCACTCGTCACAAAGGTCTCTTGCTTATACTCAATTTCAATTTTTGTCTGATCATAAATATGAACTGGATAAAATTGCGTAATATAAGCTTGCGCAATTAAAAAGTAAATATTCTTTTCTAGTTCTGATAAGGCTTGCATATTGCATTTTTCTTGTGTGGGAATAATGGCATGATGGGCTGAAATCTTTTTATCATTCCAAGCTCTGCTTTTAATTTTTGGATCCGCCTCGCCCGCCCATTGGGCAAGTTTTGTATCCGCAATTTGCGCTAAATTTGCTAGGATGATGCTTGCATCCTCAAATTGATTTTGTGGCAAAAAATCGCAATCAGAACGAGGATAGGTTGTTATTTTCTTTTCATATAATCGTTGTGCAGTATCTAGCACTTGTTGTGGTTCATAACCAAATCGTTTACCTGCGAGCACTTGCAATGCTGATAAGGAAAACGGTAACCGTTGCGACTCTTTTTTCTCTGCTGTTTCGTATAAAACAACTTTACCACTAGACGCATCGCCATCACTAAATTTTTGTGTTAAACCTTCAGCAATGTTTTTATCTAGTAACCGCCCTTCACTGTCTAGCCCGCGTTGTTCATCCTTCGGCTTCCAATTGGTGGTCACGACCCCATTCACATGTTCAAAATCAGCTTTCATCGTAAAATAATCAACTGGCACAAAATTTTCAAGTTCGCGTTCACGCCTCACAACCAAAGCAAGCGTTGGCGTTTTTACCCTGCCAATCGGCAATGTAACCCGATGTCCAGCACGTTGCGCTGCGAGCGTATATGCCCGCGATAAATTCATCCCGATAAGCCAATCCGCCCTTGCTCTAGCTAACGCAGATTGTTTCAAGTTCAAAAATTCATGGTTATCACGTAAACTACAGATTGCCTTCTTGATACTTTTTTCATCCAACGCATTGAGTAAAATACGTTTGACCGGCTTGGCATTGCCAAGATAGTCAAGTACTTCATCGATTAACAGTTGACCCTCTCTATCCGGGTCACCTGCATGAACAATTTCTGTCGCCTTTTCAATTAAACCTTTTATAATATAAAACTGCTTTTCGCAGGATTTATCAATCAGTAGCTTCCAATCCTCCGGGATAATCGGCAAGTCTTCCATGCGCCATTTTTGATATTTACTATCATATTCATTTGGCTCGGCTTGTCTTAAAATATGGCCAAACCCCCAAGTCACCACGCCATCTTTCGTTACTAGATACCCATCTTTCCGTGTGACTGGACCTGTTAAACATTTGGCTATTTCCGCTCCCATACTAGGTTTTTCGGCAATATATAATCTCAAAATTTACACCCCATACTAACTAAAAAATCATTTTAACAACATATAGATACCCCAGATTAAAAATGCTACCCATAATAAGACTACGATTGCAAGTATACTTAAAATGTAAGGCATTTTTCTCTTTAATCGCTGGGTATCTCGCTCGCATTCCAAACGAATATCATACGGCAATAAACGAGTGAGATAAAGTAAGCCAGTTGGCACAATTATCATATCATCCATCATTCCTACGACTGGCAAATAATCTGGAATCAAGTCCACTGGACTGATCAGATATCCAATTGCGGCAAATAGTAATATTTTAATATACCTTGGTGTCGCTGGATTGCGCCAGGCAAAGAATAAAAGCACAATATCTTCCCTAAGCAATCGAAACAACGACCATAATCTAATCCACATAGTATTTTCACCTACCCATGATATACAAAAGTTTATTAACTTTTATTGTAACATATTATATCTTACTTCCATAATATTATTTATTTTACAACATTATTTGCACCAATAACAACATTCCATAATTAAACATAATAAACGAAGATACACTATTTTAATCGCGAACTATCCTCCCTTTCAGCAGACAGATAAACATTTCTCCGTTTACATAACCAATAACTATACAAAATCAGAAGTTAATATTTTATATTTACTATTAAAATGTTAACTTTTAGTCAATTGATAATATTTTTCAATTGACACATTTCACTAATATTGATATAATGTTGCAAAATTAATAAATATAGATAGAGGTTGCGATTCATCAACAGTAGCTACGCGGAGCGGCCAGCAAAGATGCGTATTAAAAGGGGTAGTCGCCGAAACAATATTTTTAGGCAAAGAGATATTGTTGGTCTTGGATTTAATAGATACAAGACTGTCATACTTTAGTGTGGAGTGCTATCTTGCGTTGCTAGTTTGAATTGATTTAGCGATTTGCGGGGTAGTAACTTCCAAATCGCTTTTTATATTTTATATTTAAAAATTGACTAAATATCTGGAGGTATTATACAAATGGCAGAAAAAATTTTTCCTATTGATCGAGTGAAATTACAAGAAATTATTAAAAAATATCCTACTCCTTTTCATATTTACGACGAACAAGCAATCAGAAATAATGTGCGTAGATTATTCAAAGCCTTCGCTTGGGCACCTTGCTTCAAAGAATATTTTGCAGTAAAAGCCACCCCGACCCCCGCACTCCTAAAAATTCTTCGTGAAGAAGGCGTAGGCGCAGATTGCAGCTCACTTCCAGAACTATTATTATCCGATATGGCTGGCATCAAAGGTGAATCAATTATGCTTACTTCCAATGACACCCCAGCAAATGAATTTCAAAAGGCAATCGAACTTGGTGCCGTCATCAACCTCGATGATATTACCCACATTGAATACTTAGAAAAAAATGCTGGGTTTCCCGACATTCTATCTTTCCGTTACAATCCTGGTCCTTTAATGGAAAATGGGAACACCATCATCGGTACACCAGAAGAAGCAAAATACGGACTAACGAGAGCACAAATCTTTGAAGCTTACAAAATCGCCAAAGAAAAAGGCGTAAAACGCTTTGGTCTTCATACGATGGTTATCTCTAACGAATTAAATCCAGATTGTTTCATTGGCACTGCAAAACTTATGTTTAATCTGGCTGTTGAAATTCACGAAAAACTTGGCATCAAATTAGAATTCGTAAACTTTGGTGGTGGCGTTGGTATTCCTTACCGTCCAGAACAAACTGCAGTAGATTTAGAATACGTTGGCGAAGGCATTCACAAGGCCTACGAAGAAATCGTCGTTTCCAGTGGCATTGCCCCTCTTACCATTGCACTTGAACTTGGTCGCTCCATCACTGGCCCTTACGGCTACCTAGTTTCCACTGCAATGCATAAAAAAGAAATCTACAAAAACTACATTGGCTTAGATTCTTGCATGGCAAACTTAATGCGTCCTGCACTGTATGGTTCTTACCATCATATTACGATAGTTGGTAAAGAAACAGCGCCTTGCGATCACATATATGATGTGACTGGTTCTCTTTGTGAAAATAATGATAAATTTGCGATTGATCGTGCTTTACCAAAAATTGATATTGGTGATATCGTTGTGATTCATGATGCTGGTGCACATGGACATGCAATGGGCTTTAATTATAATGGAAAACTTCGCTCTGCGGAACTATTATTAAAACCAAATGGTGCTGTAGAAATGATTCGCCGCGCCGAAACAATCGAAGATTACTTTGCAACATTAAAATTCTAAACTTCGTCTTCTAAACACATATTGCCTCTCATATTCATAGTATATAAAAATGAATGTGGGAGGCTTTTTATTATGGATGAAAGACATGTTCCCAATAAAGGGTTTTATTCAAACCAACCTGATCCTTCTTGTATGTGCCCAACAGATCCAGATTTAATACTTCTCCGAAAAAATGCCATCGGCGAACGCATGGGTATTTATCATTACTTATGTGCTGCTGAACAAACCAGTGGTGACCTTTGTAAATTATTTACCGAACTTGCCCATGATGAAATGATCCATTTTCGCCGCACAATGGCTGTTCTTGCTTGTTATGATTCTATTCAAGGTTGTGCTTTCAATGATGTTGAGATTAACTTACCATCCGTTGATAGCTTCCGTAAAAGTAAAGAATGCTGCACACTTGAAGCAGTTGAACTACTTACCCACTCGATTACGAATGAATTGGCAGCAATCAATCAGTATCAAGAAAGCTATATGGCCGCAGAGCATAAAGATGTGAAAATTCTCTTCTGCGATAATGCCAATGATGAAAAAATCCATGTTGCGAAACTATGGAAAGCAATGATGACCTACACAAGCGAAAATACCATACAAGCATAAAAAGCGGGCGTATCAACTACGCCCGCTTTTTTTATGCAATTTAACCTATCGAAGAACTAGAAACATCACCGCAATCATTATCGACGAAAAATAGCAATATCACTAGCCAAATCAACACATTCCTATCACCACACAGCAATACAAACCTCTCCCCTTTTTGCTATTATTGCTCTATTATATGTTATTGGCGTTGTGGATTGTGCTGTTTAATATATTTCATTGTTCCTTGCGTGGCTGGCAAACCAAACGGAGCTATGAATAAAACATAGCTCCGCTCTGTTTACCGCACATTGAATTGTTTAAGACTATTTTTTAACAATCAATTCTAATGCAACTGGAATGGATTCTGGTACTGTCTCGCCACTCATAATTTTTTGTGCTGTTTCAATAGAAACTTTACCCATATCTTTTGGTTTTTGCGCCACTGTAGCTAGCATATCTCCACTATCAACTGCTTTAATAGCATCTGCTGTAGCATCAAAACCTACAACTAGCACATTCTGACGTTTTGCTGCTTTAATAGCTTCTACAGCTCCTAAAGCCATTTCATCATTCTGAGCAAAGACTGCTTGAATTTCTGGATTCGCTTGAAGAATATTTTCCATTACTTTCATGCCTTTTGCCCTGTCAAAATCAGCAGGTTGTTTTGCAGCTAAAGCAATGCCTGTAGCCGCTTTGATTCCATCATCAAACCCTTTACCACGATCATTTGCTGCTGAGCTACCAGGAATACCTTCTAACTCAATGATTTTTCCTTTGCCACCTAGTTTATCAATCAACAATTGTGCCGCCATTTTTCCACCAGCCACATTATCAGAAGCGATAGCGCTTACAATCTTGCCACCATCTGCGCCTCTATCAACGGTAATTACCGGAATATTTGCCTTATTGGCAGCTTCAATCGCCGATACAACAGCTTTTGAATCAACTGGATTTACAATGAGTACACTCACCTTTTGTTGCACAAGATTTTCAATATTAGCCATCTGCTTTGAAGCATCATTTTGTGCATCCATAACCACTAATTCAATACCAAGTTCTTTAGCAGCTGCTTGTGCACCATCCTTTAAATCAACAAAAAATGGATTATTCAATGTAGAAATTGATAAACCAATGACTTTCTTACCTGATTTTCCTTGGTCTTGGGCTGCTTTATTTCCGCCACAACCAACTAGCAAACTAATAATAGATACCATTACTACCAAAACAATTAACGTGCCCTTTTTACGCAATCCAGAAAACATGAAATCTCCCCCTTTTTATTTGTGTCTTGATTTACCAAATTTATGCCTACCCACCGCCTCCTCATTGTCTATCCCTATATAAAAAACAGTTATTTGTTTTTCTTGCGATCTAAAAGTACTGCCAGCAAGATAACAATTCCTTTAGCAACTTGCTGATAAAACGATGAGACATTAAGTAAATTTAGTCCATTATCCAACACTCCAATAATCATTGCACCTATCACCGTACCACCAATCGTTCCAACGCCGCCCGAAAGGCTCGTCCCTCCTAAGACTACCGCAGCAATTGCATCCATTTCAAAACCAACCCCCGCTGTTGGCTGCGCTGAATTTAGACGAGAAGTTAAAATGATACCGCTAAGCGCTGCCAGAAAACCTGATAAAATATAGATGGATACTAAAACTTTTTGAGTACTGATCCCCGATAAACGAGCCGCTTCTTCATTGCCGCCAATCGCATAAATATAACGACCAAATCTGTTTTGTTTCAAAAATATATAAGCCGCAAGAAAAAGAAATGCCATGATAAATACAGGAACGGGAATACCCGCAATATATCCGCCGCCTAACCAACGAAATGCTTCACTAAACCCTGTGATAGGACGTCCCTCTGTATAAATTAAACAATAGCCACGTGCAATGGTCATCATCCCCATCGTTGCAATGAACGGCGGCAATTTTCCCCGTGTAATCAGCAAACCATTGATAGCACCAAGCGCGGCGCCTAATAAAAGTCCGGCACCAATTGCCAAAATGCTATCTGTCCCTTGAACAAGTAGTCCTGCCGTAATACTGCCAGATATCGCCACGATGGATCCTACTGATAAATCAATGCCACCTGTTAACAGGATAAAGGTCATCCCTACACTAATAATGGCATTTAGTGAAATCTGTCTTGCTACATTTAAAAGATTACTTACTGTCAAAAAATCCTCAGATATAACAGCAAGCACAATACTTAGAAGAAGTAAGCCTAATAAAGGCCCCAACTTCTTAATCATAGCCGTTTTTTGCTTTAAAAATTCATTTGCCTGTGACACCGCTTTCGTCTCCTCCAGTTTGAGCCGCAAAGGCCATAATTTTTTCTTGTGTTGCTTCATCTACATTAAATTCACCTGTG
>Ga0316613_10000621_pt1 | contig 26975 bp, 17 predicted proteins | sample OWC_soil_day10_C_2_FD_207647 | JGI IMG/M metagenome (GOLD analysis project Ga0316613, IMG submission 207647) | Wetland soil microbial communities from Old Woman Creek delta, Ohio, United States - OWC_soil_day10_CT_b | ecosystem: Environmental > Terrestrial > Soil > Wetlands | place: USA: Ohio...
ATCGTCGTCTCGGAGCGCAACCGGGGATTCTTCCTGGCGAAAGACGCCGCCGATCTGCCCGGGAAACAGGATGCCAGCCCCGAGTCCGCCACGCCGTGGAAAGATCCGCTGTATTACACGCTGGCCGAAGACTGGCTGACCGGAAAGATCCCGGAAAAAATCAGCGAAAACGAATTGATGCGTCTCTATGAGGTGTCGAGACCCCAACTGCTGAAGGTGCTGCAGCGGGCGGCGGAAGACCTGTGGGTGGAGCGCCTGCCGGGGCATGGATGGCGTTTCCAGTCCGTCATGGTTTCCCCGCAAGCCTATGAGGACGGATACCGCTTTCGCATGGCCATCGAGCCCGCCGCGCTACTGGAGCCGACGTTCCGGGTCGATGGAGCGGCCTTGAAAGCTCTGGCGGAACAACAGACTCTTCTGCTCAAAGGCGGCATCCGGAAACTCTCCCAGACAGAATTGTTCTCGATCAACTCGCAGTTCCACGAAGCGCTGATCGGCTTCTCCAATAACCCTTTCTATGTCGACGCGGTCAAGAAAATCGACCGCGTGCGACGCCTTCTGGATTTCCGGAGCACCCGCGCAGCCAATCGCGACCGCTTGTTGAAACAGTGCCGCGAACACCTGGAAATCCTCCATTTGCTGGAGAACGGCAACAACCGCGCCGCCGCCGAACTCCTGCGAAGTCATATCAAAGGGGCGCTGGAATCGAAACTGGCCCTGGTGGGCGATCCGCACGAGAAATCGAAAGAGGGTGGCGAAGACACCGTGCGCCAGGACGCGATGGCGTAATCTGCAAGGACGTAACCTGCTGGAGGTGCCGATTCTCGGTGACGTTTGCGACTCGATAGTCGAGTGCTACAACAGGCGCTCCCAGTAACCGACGTCGAGCCACTGGCCAAGCTTGAAGCCAACCTCCTTGAAGTGAGCGACTTTGACCATACCGAGTTTTTCGTGAAGCGCGATGCTGGCTGGATTCGGTAGCGCGATGCCGCCGATGGCTGCATGGAGTCCATTCTTCTTCAGTTCGGCCAACAACACCTCGTAGAGTTGTGTGCCAAGGCCCCGGCCGCCAGAGCCCTGGGCAAGATAAACGGTTGTCTCGGCGGAAAACCGATATGCGCAACGGCTTTTCCATTTCGACGCGTAGGCATACCCAATGACGGTCCCATCCTCTTCCAGGACGAACCACGGCAAAGCGTTCGAGGTAACCTCGACGATTCGGCGTGCCATCTCTTGCGCGGAAACGGGTTCCTCTTCAAAGGTAATGGTCGTATTCAGAACGTAGTGGTTGTAGATGCCGACGATGGCTTCGGCATCAGCTTCAGTTGCGGTGCGGATCATTTTTCCTCGAAACGCTTGATGGGAGGGCTAGCCGTCACCGTGGCTCACGTGCTGACTTCAACATACGTCACCGCCCCGTGCTCGACCTTGCAAGCAAAGTGCGGGGTACCGGCTGCACGCGGCGCCTCAAATGCAAGCTCGTACTCCGACTGCTCATTGGCATTCAAAGGCACCGACATCCCGACGAACGAAAGCTCGGTGCGCCAATAACCAGAAAAGGGGTGCTTCGTCCAACGTTCAAACTCAGGCACAAGGAGGGGAGCGGCCTTGGAGAAGGCGAGGTCGGGATCCGCAGCGTAGCGCTCGAAGAAGGCCACTTGAGCCTGCGTTGGCTCTTCGCTGTTTTCGGCGTCGATGGACAACGAGAAGGGTTTGCCTTGAACCTCGGTTTCCACCTCCCAGTACGAGCCAGACTTCGCCTTCATGTACACGGCCTCGCCAAGGACGGCGTGCTTGATTCGAGTTCCGGATTCTGTGTCGAACAGTGAATTGAACAACCAGTTGAGTAGGCGCATGTTGTGACGTTTGAATTCACCGGCCGGCACGGCTTTTCGCGCAGGTCTGGTGGAATGATGGGTTGGGCTGCACTCTTTACGCTGCGAGTTCTTGCAGGATTTCAGGATGACGCTCTGCAACGCGAAAGAGGGTTTTTGCTGCACCAGAAGGTTCGCGACGACCTTGCTCCCAGTCTTGCAGCGTGCGCACAGAAACACCAAGCAGCACCGCAAAGGCGGATTGAGAAAGCCCGGCCATCAGCCGAGCACGCGCAACCTCAGAAATTTCGGGATGATGAACCCGTGCACGAATACCTGCCTTCATTTCGCGTACCGACGTCAGTAGTTCGGCGCCAATATCAATTGAGGGCTGAGTAGATGTTTGCTTTGCTTTACGCATTTTCGATCTCCTCTTTGATCTGCCGAAGCACGTGTGCAGGAATGTTTTCACGCACGGACTTTCCGTAGACCAGTAGTAACCAGACTTCTCCATTGGCGAGACGATTGAAGTAAATGACTCGCACACCACCACGTTTACCACGACCAGCGCTTCCCCAACGAACCTTTCTTACGCCTCCCGATCCAGGCACAACATCTCCAGCCTCAGGATCTCCAGCGATGAAATTGATGAAGCCGGTTCGATCTTCATCATTCCAATAATCGCCGGCGAGGCGGACAAACGTAGGGGTTTCAATGACCGTGTACATGGCCTTAAATATACGGCACTGCCGTATCGAAGTCAAACGTTACAGGTTGCGCTTAGTGTGAAGCCCAACAGTTATTAAACGGACCCGATGTATCCGTTATTTCCTTCAGGAATTGTGCGCTTCCTGTCCCTTGCGCTGCAAGGAAGCGACCTCCTGCGGGTTTGTATGACAACGCCCGTATCCGGGCGCCAGAATCCGTAAGGCGCGAAGCTTTGCTTGGCGCTTGCATCGAGAACCGCGACCAGCTTTTTTCGAAGTAATTGCATTGTGCGATAACAATATGCAATACGTGGCTTGCGATTTTCAGCAGGGAGTCCATTGCCATGAGCCGTACCGCAGCGCTGTCCAGTTCCGGGAAGACCTACCGCATCATCGATCTGCCCGGGGAAACCGGCGGGCAGCTGACGAAAATGCCGTGGATATTGCGCATCCTTCTGGAAAACGTGCTGCGCAAGAGCACGGATGAGGCGACGGTCGTTGCGACCAAGGCGGCGGTGGCCGATTGGTTGGAAAAGGGAACCAGCGAGGCGGAAATCGAGTTCTATCCGACCCGCGTCCTGATGCACGACACGACCTGCGGCCCGGCGTTGGCCGATATCGCGGCGATGCGCAGCGTGCTTGAGGAAGAAGGGCGCGATCCGGCGATTCTGAACCCGGTGCTCCCCGTCGACGTGTCGACCGATCACTCGTTGCCTGTCGATTTCTTTGCTTCGCCGGATGCGATGCGGCTGAACATGGAGGCCGAGATGCGGCGCAACGCGGAGCGCTATCGTTTCGCGAAATGGGCATCGACAACGCTGCACGGCTTGCGCGTGCATCCGCCCGGTACCGGCATCATGCACACCATCAACCTTGAGCGGCTGGCGACGGTCGTTTCGACGAAGGAGATCGACGGGGTGCGCTGGGCTTACCCCGACACGTTGATCGGTACCGACAGCCATACCCCGATGATCAACGGCATCGGCGTGCTGGCCTGGGGCGTTGGCGGGCTGGAGGCCGAGAGCGTCATTTTCGACATGCCGGTCATGTTGCGCATTCCGGAGATCATCGGCGTCCGCCTGACCGGCCGGCTCCCCGAAGGCACGACGGCGACCGACCTGGCGCTCCTGGTCACCCAGCGCTTGCGAGGGATCGATCTGTCGGGGAAATTCGTTGAATTCCACGGTCCCGGCGTCAGCAGCCTGACGGTCGGCGCACGCGCCTGCGTGGCCAACATGGCGCCCGAATACGGTGCGTCGAGCGGCTTCTTTCCCATCGACGAGAACACCTTGGCGTACCTGGCCGCGACCGGGCGATCCAAAGAACAGATCGCGCTGGTCGAGGATTACGCGCGCCGGCAGCACCTGTGGTTCGATCCCCAAGCGCGTCCGCGCTACAGCGAAATTGTCGAAATCGACCTGGGCAGCGTGGTTCCCGGCATCGCCGGCCCGCGCCGCCCGCAGGACCGCATCGCTTTCGCGGATACTGCCTCGTCATTGCTGGCGGCGAGCAAGCGCGAGGTTCTGCGCCGCTTCGATGACAGCACGCCGCCCGACGGCGCGGTGGCCATTGCCGCGATCACCAGTTGTACCAATACGTCCGACCCGGAATTGCTGGTCACGGCCGGCCTGTTGGCCAAGAAAGCCCGGGCCGCCGGACTCAAGCCGAAGCATTGGGTGAAGACCTCGATGGCGCCCGGATCGCCCTCCGCACGGCACTATCTGGCGCGTAGCGGTCTGCTGGCGGAGCTTGAAGCGGTGGGGTTCGGCATCGTGGGGTACGGCTGCACAACCTGCATCGGCAATTCCGGGGCGCTGACGCGCCCGGTGATCGACGCCATGCGTCAACACAACCTCCTGCCGGTGGTGGTGCTCTCGGGAAACCGCAATTTCCCCGGGCGTGTGCATCCGGAACTCGATGCCGCGTTCATCACCTCGCCGCCGATGGTGATCGCCTACGTGTTGGCCGGCGACGTCAATCGCGACATCCAGAACGACCCGCTCGGTACTGGCACAGACGGCAAGGCTGTCTACCTGAAGGATCTTTGGCCGACTTCGGCCGAAATCCAGGCCGTGTTGGCGACGGCGATCGATCCCGACGATATCGCCACGGCTTACGAAGCGGCCGAAGCTAGCGAAACCTGGAAACAGCTCGACGCGCCGTCAAGCGTGGTTTTCCCGTGGAACGATGCCTCCACCTACATCCGCCGCCCACCGTTCGTCAGCGCCCGGCTGCCGTCGCGACTCGGCCGTTACGCTGCAGCCGTGCTTCTGTCGGTCGGCGACGACATGACGACCGACCACATCTCCCCGGTCGGGCAGATCCCGGTCGGCAGCGATGCCGGGAAATACCTGATCGCCCATGGCGACGATCTGAACGACCTCAACGTCTATGCGTCCCGTCGCGCCAACTGGGAGGCCATGGTGCGCGGTGTGTTCACCAACAAATCGGTGGTCAATCTGCTTGATCCGTCATTGCCGCCCGGGCAAACGATCCATCACCCGAGCGGTGAGCGCATGTCGCTTTACGAAGCCGCGCAGCGCTACGAGGAGGACGGCATATCGGTGGTGATCGTGGCCGGCGAGCGTTATGGAATGGGCTCCTCGCGCGACTGGGCGGCGAAGGGCGCCGCCTTGCTGAATGCCCGGGCGATACTCGCCGTGGGGTTCGAACGCATTCATCGTTCGAATCTGATCGGCATGGGCGTGCTGCCCATCAAGCTGCCGGAAGGCATCACCCCGGCCAGCCTTGCCCTGCGCGTCGATGACCGCATCGAGATCGATGCCCCACAGGAGCCGTTCAGACCGCGCATGCCCATCCCGGTACGGGTCGTGCGCAAGGACAAAGTTGCCGTCGCCTTCACAGCGACCGCCGCTGTCGAAACCTCTCTGGAAGTCGCACAGCTGCGCGCAGGCGGGATTATTCCTTACATCCTGCAACGCGCGATGGGGGGTTCATCGCCGGTTTAGCGCCCCTGTCTTGCTTCGACGCACTCGTATTGGTGTCCAACGTTCGAATTTACCGGCCCTGTGCAGCTTTCCGCGCAGGGGCGGTGGATTGACGGGCTTAATCGGGCCTGTTCAACAAGCAGTTCGCTACTGATTTCCGCCAAAAATTTCTGGAACGAGAGTCTTCATTACTTCATCCATTCTTGGACGGAGCTCAACTTCAGCGGACTTCAGCACAGAAATGCACGTTCCCAACTTTCTCTTCAGCGCTTCTTGATCTTGTTGAAGCGTGGGGAGTTCGTCGGCCAAAAGCGCCATTGATTTTGCTGCCTCGATTTCGACTTGCCGTTCATTAGCAAATTCCACTGTTGCGTAACTTGTCGCTGCCAAGGCAAACGCCTTCATGCCATCGGAAATCTCGGATTTAGACTGGGACAGCAAGCCGAAGAAGGCCCCGCAGTCCAAAAGGCGCTTGCCACGAGTCGGATCAGAGTTCATTTCATCGGCCGCAGCGGGTACGAGTGATGGTGCAAGGCAAATTATTGCTGCCAAACAGCGAGTTAGATGTTTCATTGAGAGCGTCATGTTAGTGAAGTAATCGGCTGAGAGCACTGCAAATCGTCCGAAAGTCAATCATTGGCGTCCTCAAGAATCACAGGGTTACGAGGATTAACTTGAGAAGCTGCCCATTGTTTCTCTTGTGCATTGAGCGCGGCACGATATAACTCTCCCGCGGTAATTGCTTTTGCATTTTCAGAGTCTCGCCCCAAAAAAGAGGTAATCAACCAAAACAAGTTCATTCCTTCGCTATGGAAGAGATATTGGCCTTCACTCAAACAAAATACCTCTCTGAGGCTACCGTCCGGACCGGTGAAGGATATGTCGAATTTTTCTTCAATGGCTTCTAGTAGTTCGCATCCGTCATCGCCTGTGATGCCAAGATCTTTTTCCAAGAGCGAAGCTTCTGTGATTATGTCTTTCCCCGAAAACCCCTGGGATTCACGAATAATGCTGACGAGATTCTGAAAAGTCACTTCAAGCCTCATAGGTGGCCTAACGTCCGAGATGAGGGGCGGCCGACCGAAGGGAGGGAACCCAGAAGCGTAGCTTCTGGGCCGGCCCCTCGACCGAAGTGTTAGGCGCTTGGCCCGCAGTGGTTAACGTGAAAGGTTCCATGCGAAGTTTGATATGAGCCTGCATTGATCACATTTGTAGTGGAACAACGAGTGCAATGGAGCTTCCAAGTACCAGGGCTGTCCGCATGATGGGCAGCGCCTTTCCTTCTCAGAGGCGACACTCCGCCCATTGCCGCGATAGAGGTAGTAGTAAAAGGGCTTGCCTGACAAGTGCGCCAGGAGCCTGCAATTCTCTTGTCCTGCCTTTGATAGGCTGCTGCGGGGGTCGGAAATCTGTCGAGTACTTGCCCTTTCGAGAACCGAGCAGTTCATTTGCAATCGGTCGCAGGATTGGTAGTCCGACTGCCAGCAAATGATCTCGTAGTATTCCCCGCTAGGCAGCGCAGGGAAACGGTAGAGCGGCACGGGTAAGAAGCAGTCGAGGCAGCGAACAGGAGACTCAAGGGATACGAACGTAGTAAAAAGAACGTATCCGCTGGATTCTTGGCAGCGACAAGGTTCTGCGCTGCTGCAGTCTTCAGCGATCACCGCGGACGTAATCGAAATACCAAGTTCTTCTGCCTCACGGACGCGCTTATTCGGGTATTCGCCACAATGCCTCAGATTGAGGGAGTCCTCCTCGGGCGAAAGAGCGATTGCAGTGCAAAGGCCACTCTCAAAGTAGATTGGCCATTCACGGCCGCAGACCTGCCCGTTCATGCGGAGTGCTGCCAGAAAGCCGTTTGCCACGTCGACAACCTCTTTCGGTGGCTCGTTGCCATTGAAGGAAAACTCGATGCGCTGAACGTACATGGAAGCGCCTAACAGATATTATGCGGACCCGCTGGGTCGGCATATGAGTTGATCGACGTCCACTCGGACAGCCCGTCCCGGCGCAGACTTTCTACCAACAGACGTTGGAGTTGCAGGCCGGTGTGCAGATCCTGTTCGGTCGTTTCGTAATGCATCTCCACGAGCGACGCGTGTTCGCCAATTCCATGGAGGTTGCCGAGGCGAGCGGCGAGTTCGGCGGTTTCCTGCGGCCGCAATGCCGTGAAGCTCTTGCGCAGATCGGGCAGGTAGGCCATGAAAGCGTCGTCATCCCATTGGTGCATCAGGTCGTCCATGCTGGACAGCAGGAGGGGGATGCGCAATAGCAGTTCGGGGGCGGTGCTCATGATGCCGCTGAGGAAACGCACGGCTTCGCCGGCCTGGGCGCCGGGACCGAAGCGCCGCTTCAGCGCCGATTCGAGTTCGGCTTCGGACCAGAGGCCGTCAAGGAACAGCAGCGCGACGGCGGCCCCGGCAATGCCGGGCGCGGTTGCCGGCTCGGTTGCGAAGCGGTTGAGCTGGGCGTGGAAGGGCGCCGCGTCGGCGGTTGTCTGCGCGTCCAGCTTGCGCAGGAGGCTTTCCAGCTCGCGCAGCGACGCGAGTTGTTCGATGCTTTTCGCCTCGCCGCTTTCGTCGCACTGCGCCAGATCCGGCAACAGGAACAGGGCGGCAGGCCATACGCGCTGCAGCAAGGCGTGCAATTGCGGGTGTTGCTGCACGCCCAGCGGCTCGCGCGCGCGCCAGAGGGTGACAAGGCGATGGCCGCATTCGACGACCGAAGCGAACGAAGCGTCCTCGTCCAAGTGGGTCGAGAGCATCTGCAGCAGCTGGGGCAGCCGCGCGTGCAACCCGATCAGGCAGGCGCGCAGCAAGAGCATGACGGCGGCGCTGGCGCTGCGGGCGCGTCCTTGTTCGCCCAGGGCCTCTTCCTCACGACGCAGGCGGGCCATGCACACCGCTTCGAGCGTGGGGCCGTCGGCGGCCAGTTCGATGAGCCTGGCCTCGATCAGCGGCGACCATGCCGCGCGCCACTCTTCAAACAGCAGGTTGAGGCGGCTGTTGCCGAGAAAATCCGGCCCCGCCAGCCAGGTCCCGAGCCCGGCGTCGATATAGGCCATGGCGTGCAGGTAGCGGCTGCGTTCGCGATGCGCGGGTTTGCGGTACAGGTCGAGACGCAGCACGCGCGGCGTGGTGTCGTCCAGGCGCACACCGGCGGCCTTCGCGCGCCGCCGCGCATCCTCGATCAGCGGTGGTGATCCGGCGGAAGGCGGGATGTCGCCAAGGCGCGTGCCGCCGAGGAAGTGGCGCAGATCCGCCGTGAAGCCTTGCGTGCCCTGATCGATGGCGCCTTTGATGAAGCACGAGCGTATGGCATCCAGCAGGTCCTGCCTGCCGGGGCCGTCGTTGCCGCGCAGCGCGGCCAGGCGGATCACTTGCAGCGCCGCGGCCTGCACCGCCGCCGTGGATGCGGCATCGGTGCTGTCCTGTGCGCGTGTCTGCTGCGCAAAGCCCGTCAGCAGATCGAGCGCGACGGTGACGAAAGGGTCGGCGCTTCCGCTTTCGAGCGCCTCCCATACCCGCTGATAGTAGGCGGGCGAGGGCATGCCCGAGGCGTATCCGTTGAGGGCGTCCAGGCGATCGAAACTGTAGCGGATCAACCAGGCATCGGCGGCGGGCCGCTTGGCGGCGCGGGCGGCCGGTTTGGCGCGAGGCCAGCTGGCAAGCAGCTCGGGGGTGTGAAAGCCGCCGGTGACGACAACGATGGGGCCTTTCACGTCCTTGCGCCAACGGCAGATGTGGGCGGCCATGTGCCGCTCGCGCGGCAGGCTCAGCTCGGCCTCGAGAACTTCCGGTTCGTAATCCAGCCGTGCCATGGCACACCAGCTGAACACGTCGGCGAAGAAACCGCGCCAGTCTTGCAGGCTCTCCGGCGCGCGTAGTTCGAAAAGACGATCCCATAATTCATGGTGGTCGACACAACCCAGCTTTTCCGCCATGCCGGTCAGGTAGCGGCTGTGCGCGTAGTGGCGTTCTTCCATCAGGCTGCGCGCGCTGTCGTCTGCGTCCGGGTCGTCACTCTCATCGCGCAGCCAAGCTTTGTCATGCCAGGGCAGGTCGATCAAGGCGACGCTGGCCCCAAGACGGGCGCCTTCGCGCACGGCGATCCACTCGGGGCTGTAGTCGCAGAACGGAAAGAATGACGAGCGCGTTTGCGGCCGGCTCTTCTCATCGGGCGTCGCCGAGCCATCAAGTTCATCGGACGCGTTGGCATCGCCGGGCGGCACGTCGCGGGTGGCCTGGCACAGCCATGCCACGGGCGTTCGCGTGTCCGGATGCTGCAACAGGGGCAGCAGGTGGTCGAGGTCGGCCGGGCCTTCGATCAGCACCGCGGCCGGTGTGATTTCGCGCAGCAGGTGGCGCAGCGCCATCGCACACGCGGGGCTGTGATGCCGTATCGGAACGAACCAGACATCCTGATCGCCGAACAGGCGACCGCGTGCTTCGGTGACCGCTTCGACCGCAGCCATCGCAGCGAGAGCAGGCTCGGTCACTGCCACAGCGAACGGGCGGCTTCGTGGAAACTCTTCCACAGGGCGTCGCGCTTGCCGCGCTCGCGAACGACGGTGTCGAAGTAATGGCGCACGCGCTTCGCGTCGTCCAGGCTGTCCTTGATGACCACGCCTTGCAGCTGACAGGCGATCTCGTGGGCGGTCAGCCGGCCGTCGTTGAAGTGGCAGGCCTGCAGCGCGGCGGCATAGGCGACGTTGACGGCTTCGGCGGTGGACATGACGGCATCGAGCCCCTTGATCGCCGTGCCCTCCTGGGTCTGCCCCGCGCGCAGTTCCTGGAACGTCGACACCAGCAGGGCGATCACGTCGCGCGGGACCGTTACCTGCGTGCCGAGATCGGTCAGCTCGCGCTGCAGCTGGCTCATGACGAGGTCGACTTCGAACTGGTGGTTGCGGATGGGGCGAACCGTTTCAAAGTTGAAGCGGCGCTTCAGCGCGGACGACATCTCATGCACGCCCCGGTCGCGCAGGTTGGCGGTGGCGATGATGTTGAAGCCGCGCTGGGCGAATACGCGCGCGTCATCGCCCAGTTCGGGAATCATGAGTTGCTTTTCGCTCATCAGCGAGATCATCACGTCCTGGATTTCCGGCGGGCAGCGGGTGATTTCCTCGAAGCGCACCAGCTTGCCCGCGCGCATGGCCTGATAGAGCGGCGAGGGCACCAGCGCGCGCTGCGTGGGGCCTTCGGCGAGCAGGAGCGCGTAGTTCCAGCTGTACTTGATGTGATCCTCGGTGGTCCCGGCCGTGCCTTGCACGGTAAGCCCGGAATCGCCGCTGATGGCCGCCGCGAGCAGTTCGGAGAGCAGCGACTTCGCGGTTCCCGGCTCGCCGACCAGCATGAGGCCTTGATGCCCCATCAGCGTCACGATGGCGCGGTCAACCAGCGGATCGTCGCCGTGGAACTTGCGGCTGACCTGCAAGGCCTCGTCGCCGATGATGAAGCGGCGCACGGCGCGAGGCGAAAGCCGCCAGCCGGGCGGTCGGGCGTCGGTGTCGGCGGCGGCAAGGCGCGCGAGCTCATCTGCGTAACGATGTTCTGCGGCCTGGCGTACGACCGATGGCGTGGAAGAGTCTGTCATGGTGTTCTCTGTCTGGAATGTGGCGAGGGGCTACCAGGGCATCTTCTTTTCCCAGTCGGGATCGAAACCCGTGCAGGCCTGGGCGATGCTCAGGTAGTCGGCATAGGCTTCGGCCAGCAACACCGGCGGCACGTCCTGCAACGGAATGGTACGGTCCGTGTAGCCGCGCACGCGCGAGTTCTCGAAGCTCAGGGTCTTGAGCGCGGCGGGCACGTTTTCTTCCGGCAAGGTATTGCCGGAAAACTCGATGGCAATACGCACGCCGACGCTGGAGAACTCTTTGAAGTACTGGTAGAAGAAGCCCCCGTCCTCGGCTTGCGCGCGCTGGTAGCCCAGCTTGTTGAAAGTGCCACGCAAGGTGAAGGTGTCGCTGATCCAGCCTAGCCGGTCTGCAATTTCGCTGACGGCGTGGCCATTCTCGTCAAGGAAACGCACGGCGGGGGGGCGGCGGTTCATCTGCGGAAACAGCGGGGTGAGCTTGTAGTCCTTGAAGTGCGCCATCCACGCATCGGCCAGCGTCTCATCCACCAGCGACGCGTGGGCCAACCGCACCTTGCTGTCGCCCTGCAGCTGAAGTTCGTCATCGCCGATGTCGATCAGGCTGCCATCCTCGGTGGGGCGGAAACTGTTGCGGATCGCTCCGTCCGGCCCCAACTCCAGCCAGACCAGGCGCTGGATCAGGCGGCCGACAATCGGGTGGCGGTACAGGTAATCGTGCCATTCGTCCTGCGGCCAGATACGTCCGACGCACATGGCCTCGACCAGGCGCGCCGTCTGCAGTTCGATGATCTGCTTGAGTTCCTTCTTGCTGGTGGAGAGCTGCGACTTGGCTTCCTTGATCAGGGCCGGATCGTCGTTCTGGCGCGGTTCAGGCAGCGCCTTCACGACCTTGCCGTCAGGATTTCGCAACTCCGGCTTCATGGTGGCATCCAGCGTTAACGTAAACAGGCGTTCGCCGTACTGCAGTTCCAGCTTGCCGGTGTCGTCCAGGCCGGCTGTCGGCGCGGTGCGGTCCGCCAACTGTTCCTGCGTCCATCCGTTGCGATCGGCGATCTGCTGCACCAGCACGCGCGCTTTTTCCTGCACGGATGCCGTGCGATAGCGGCGGGAGATACCGAGCAGGAGCTGGATGAGGACCGGATCGTTGCCCGCCGCCGCGCCCTCCAGCATCGCTTCGATCTGCGCGCGCCGTTGATAGTGGTCGCGCATGTATTGCTGCAGCAAGGTGACGATCTCGTGCCCCGGTGCGTGGCCGATCAGCGCAAGGATGCCCTTCTCGCCGATGGCGCTGCCGAGGTATTCCGCCATCTTCTCGCGCTTGCATTCCTCGAACACCTGTTCCTGGGTCTTTTGGTAGTTGGCTTCGTAGTACTGGCGGTATTGGGGCTGGGCGTTCTGATAGCCGGACTGGTAGGACTGCCAGCGTTGTGGCGCGTTCGCCTTGGCGTATTCGATGCCTTCTTCGAGCGGCGGATGGCGGGTGTCGTACGCGATGAAGCTGCGCAGGATCAGGCCGCCGAGGGCTTGCCGGGACGCCGGATCGAGCAGGTCAAGGTAGCGCGTGAGCAGCATGTTGCCCCCCGGCTCCTTGAGCTTGCATGCCAGGACGACCCACCATCGGACGATGTCCGGCTCGACAGTAGTGCCATCTGCCCACTGGCATGCGGGCAAGGCCTCCAGCGGGAACCAGGAGAGCCCGGCCGGGGGGCGGGCCTTCAGCCCCTTCCTGGCCTCCGCCAGGAGTGTGGCCGGCGCCAGCCATGGGGCGATGTCGGCGCCCAGGGTTTCCAGCGCGGTAAGGAAAGCGGCCCGCACCGTTTCGCGGTTTTCCTTCTCAAGTGCGCGGGTCAGCGCGGGGATGGCGTCCGTGTGACGCAGATCGACAAGCCAGTTGGCCGCTTCGATGCGCACCTCGCTCTTCGAGGATGCCAGGGCCTCGATCACCCGGCGCCCGATGTCGGGCAGTTGCGACAGCGCGGCCTGTGCCGCGCTGCGGTGCGTCTTGCCTTCGCCTAGCGCGAGTTCCATCACGCGCGGCAGCCAGCGCGCCGGAACCGTGGGGAAGGTGGCGAGTGTTCGCAGCGTCGCTCCCAGTTCCGGGCCGCCGCGATGGTCTTCGTTTTGCACAGGCGCGGCCAGGCCGAGGCCTTGGTCGATGTACTCCGGCCGCTCCGCGAAAAATGGCCATACGCACTCGGGCGGCAGGATATCGGCTGCCAGCGGGGCGTTCCAGTTCTGGCGCAGGGCGGCATTCGCTACGTGCTCAATCGAAATCTCCGCGTGTTGCAACACATCCGCGATGGCGCGCAGGTCCACCGATCCCTCGGGCTGCCGACCGAGCCATTTCTGAAAGCCGTCGTCTGCCCAGATCGGTCGCCAGTGCATGAATGCGGCCAGTCCGCGAATCAGGTGTGCCGGGCCGAAGCCGGGCAATGCCTGCAGGCGATGGCCTAGATAGACAATCTGCGACAGCCCTTTTGCGCGCGCACGTTCGGCGTCGCGCGCGCTGCCCTTGCCGTTAAGGATATTCACCGCGCCGCGCAGGTCGCTCTCGCCGATCTTCTGCAACTCGGCGTATTGTTGCTGGCGCCATTTGTACTTGTGTTGCCCGGTCTTGTTTTCCGCGATCTCTTCTTCGGCGGCCAGCCGCGCTTTTTCCAGCAGTTCGCGGTGGTTGGCGATCAGGAGCTTTAACGCGTCGTCGCCGAGTTCCGTGTCTTCGAAGGGCTGCCAGGCAGGCGCCTCGGGAAGGCTCTGCTCGTCGGCATCGCCGGCCGCATCGAGGCGCGACAGGGCAGCGCGCAGAGCCTCCTGCACGGTCTTGCTCTTTTCGCCTTCAGCGGCCGCTTCCAGTATCTCCCTCGCTGCGGTTCCGGGCATCCGCGCGAGCAGTTCGGCGGCTTGCGTCCGCTGCGAGGTGTCGCCGTCGCGCAGCAGTTTGCCCAAGAGACGCAGGCATTCCGCCGTGTCTATGCCGTTCAGGAACTGCGCGGCCGCCGCGCGTACCGTTTTTCCGTTGTCGATGGCCAGCCTGACCAGCAGCCGGGGGAAGGACTGCAGGAGCTGCTTGTCGCCGCCGATCCGCTGCGCGAGCAACAGGCGTCCCGACGCGGAAAGCAGCCCCGGGAGTGCTTCGGCGGCCTCCCGGTGAGTCTGCATGTAGGCCGCCACGGCGGGAGAGTCCACCAGACCGGCAAGTTGCCTGTGGTAGTACTGGTCAAGCGACTTGCGCTCGAACACCGCCTGCAAGGCCAGGGTTTCATCGAGGTCTTCGTGCGCCATCAATCGGGCGATCAGATCGATGGTCCAGGCCGGCCGTGTCTTGTCCACCTCCTTGGCCTCATGCTTGTTGGCGCTGGCGAACAAGGCGTCGTTGATCAGGTATTGGAGCCACTCCGGGACAGGGGCGCCGGGGTGGTCGAGCGTCTTTCCGGCATCGGCCGCGGCCAGCAGCTTGCCCAGACGAACCAGGATATCGAGCGAGGTGTCCTGCGTGACCGACGCATAGAACCGTGCGCGTGCGCCCAGGCTTTTCTCGCCGGTTTTCTGCAGCGGCTTGTTCTGCCACAGGCTGAAGTACCAGCGCAGTCGGCCGGGCGCTCCGAGCATGTTGTGCGGTTCGTGTTGCTGGGCGTTCTGGAGTTCGATCAGAACGTTCACCGCTTCGCCGGTAAGCACGAATTCGAGTGCTCGCGCGCCGATTCCGCTGCCTGCGCCATCGAGCGTTTCGAGCGCCTCGCGCAGGAAGCCGACTTGTTCGCGGCTCACGCCATGGTGGGCACTGCCGGCGCCTCCGAGAGCGCCCAGTATTTTGTCAAGGAAACTCATCTTTCTTCCTTTGTCGTCTGAAAATTCATTCCGTTACGGGCAAGCCTTCAATTTCCGTGAGCAATTCGGCCAGCCATACGAGTTTAAGCAGATTCATCGGGCCGGGGCTTTGCTGATAGTGCCGCAAAGCGCTGGTCAGGCTCTCCAGGCCGATGCCCGCGAACTGCCGGGCGGCCTCTTGCAGTGCGGGCAGTTGATCGCACGTCAGCTCCATCCGGCCCGTTTCCGCCTGCATCTCCAGGATGGCGCGGATGGGGGCAAGCAGGCGCATGACCAGGGACGGTGGCGGAACAGCGGGCGCCTGCTCGGAACGCTTCTCGAACATGCGCAGGATGCGATTGGCCAGCCCGACGCGGGGCGCGGGTTCTCGCGCGTAATCCAGGCAAACCGGCTGCAGGCTTTGCGCGGCATTGTCTCCGACCGGCATCAGGGCCACAGGGACCAGCAGGCAGCTTGAGCCGGACCGGTCGACATGGACCAGCACGGCATGTACTCGGGCTTTGCGGGCGATCAGTCGGTCCAGATTGTCAACGCGCAGCCGATGTTCGTCGCCGCAGGGAACGCTGAGTGTCAACCAGCGCTCCTGCGCGTCCTGGACGGCCCAGTCGAGACGCTGCGCCACTTCATCAAGCACCGGTGCGCGATGCGCATGCGGGCGCAGCAAAACGAGGTCCGGCGCGGTTGCCGCCAGCCCGACGGATGCACGCACTTGTTCGGCGAGTGCCTGCCAATCGTCGCAGCCCAGCGCCGACGCGCGCGCATCCTTTACGCTCAGGGCGGGGCCGATGGCGGCCTGTGTCGCGCCGCCCAGCGCCAGCCGGTCGTCGTCCGCCAGGCGTGGCTGCTTCAGGCGGAGAGTGCCTTCGCATAGTCGCGACGCCGAGCCTGCTCCCGGCCACAAAGCCTGTGTACGCCAGGCGCTGTCACGGGTAAACGCCGGATCGCTGCCATCCGGTCGTGCCAGTACCGCTTGCCGCACGCAGCGCGCTTCCAGATCCCAGAAAGCCACTGATAGCCCGCGAGCGCCGCCGCGTGTCTGCCACCAGTAAGCGCCGATGGGGATCAGGTCAAGCGCCTGCGTTTCGTCGAAATCGCGCCGCAGACGGCCCCGCAGTGCCGATAACTGCTCGCCTTCCGCCGTCTGCAACGCGGTGCATAGCGCGTGCATGCGGGCCATCAGCACCAGCGCGTCGCGCTCCAGCACGCGGTGGTCGCGGCGTACCATCAACTCGGCCATGCCGGACAGATTGCGCAGCAGCGCGGCGAGACGCGGCAGGCCATTGCTGCGCGCCGACATGTTCAATGCGAACAGGCGCGCGGCCGTCACGCTGCTGACATGCGCCAGGCCGCCGGTCAGCAACTCGTCGAGCATGGCCTGTACCTGCAGCAGGAACTGTTGCTCGCTCTGGGCGAGTGTTGCGGAATTGGCGGCCGGGGTGGTTGGCGTGCCGGCGGGCCAGTCGAGGGGGCAACCGAGTTCGCGGCGCAACGCGGCCAGCGCCAGCAGATGCACCGCCTTGCGTTCGGCGGGGGGCACTTCCGACACCATGCCGGAGAATCCTGCTCCAGCCACCCAGCGACAGGTTGCGCCGATATCGGGCAACTCCATCACCAGCACCGCAGTCTGGACCTGCCAGTGCAACGCGCCGGGCGGCGTCATCGCGGCGCGGCGCACCGCCGCAGCGCCTGCCGCCTTGAATAACGCCGCCGGCTGCAGGGCGCGTATCTCGTCGAGAACGTTTGAGGACGCAGTGTCTTGCGCCACGGCCATGTCGCCGGCCGGGGGCTCCACAGGTACGGACTCCGGTCCGTCGAGCTTGCGCAGCCAGAGCGTGGCGCCGAGGATGTGCTTGCAGATTCCCGGTGCCGGGCAGTCGCAGCGCGCCTGCTGCGGTCCACCTGCGTCGAGCTGAACGCGCTGCCCGTCGACCGTGATCACGCCCCCGTGGTCGTCCTGTTCGGCCCAGGCGATGTTACCTGCTTCGACGTCTTTCATGGCTCGGCGCAACAGACCGGCATTGCTCAACGCAATGAGGGTGTCGTCGTCGTAGGCGCGGTAGTTGTCGAACCAGGCCATGCCTTAGCGTCCGAATAAAGGGGAAAGCGTCACTGCATCACCTCGGCGAGCCATTGCGCGAAATGCACGGGCGTCAGCGCGGCGACGTGCATGCCCTTGCTGGCGAGCCGCTGCGCCATCTGCCGGTCATAGACCGGCTCGGCCTGCTCGTCGAGCGCTGCCAAGCCGAGTTGCGTGACGCGCGCTTCCGCCAGGCGCTGGATCGCCGCAAGCAACGCGGCCGGTGGCGCGCCTTCCTCAAAGTCGCTGATCAGTGCAAACACCGTGCGACGCGGATTGCCGATCAGCGTCTCGCAATAACGCACGGCGCGCCCGATATCGGTGCCGCCGCCGAGTTGCACGGTGAGCAGCACTTCCACGGGATCGTGAGCAAGATGCGTCAGATCCACCACGCTGGTATCGAACACCACGAGCTTGACGCGCACGGAGGGAAGCGAGCTCATGATGCCGACGATCACCGCGCTGTAGATGATGGAGTTCGTCATCGAGCCGCTTTGGTCGACGCACAGGATGATGTCCCAAGGCAGGTTGCGTTTCACTCGCGCATGGAAGCGCGGCCGCTCGATGACGATCTGCCGGCGCTGGCTGTCGAAGTTCTTCAGATTTGCCTGGATGGTGCCGCGCCAATCGAAATTCTGTGAGCTCTTGAGCAGCGAGCGGCGGTTGCGGTTGCGGCGACCCGCCAGCGCATTCACGAAATCGTTCTTCAAGCGTCGCGTGATCTCGTCGACGGTCTTCGCGATGACCTCGCGCACGGCGTCGCGCATCTGGACCGACAGTCTTCCTCGCATTCCGAGCAAGGCGCGCGCCAAGTCGGGCGTGGCATCCAGAGAACGCAGCACTGCAGGGTCGTTGAGCAGTTCGGTGATCCGGTACTTCTCGATGGCTTGCGTCTGCATGCGCTCGAACACATCTTTCGGGAACAGCTTGCGTGAACGCGTCAGCCAGTCGACAGCCCGCAGTTGGCTGGGATCGAGAGAGCCGCCCCGACCGCGCGGCTGTTCAAGCCCGCGACCATCGTACTCGCGGCCATAAAGGTACTCGAGCGCCTGATCGAGTTTCCAGTCGCCGGACGAAAACTGCGCCTGGGCCAGCGGCTGTGAGGCATAGCGGCCGAGTATCAGCCGCCAGCGGCGCAGCACATCCTCAGATGCCATGCGCACCACATATCATGGGGTCGAAGACGGTTGCGGTGAACATTTCGATCGAGGTTTTCATAGGGGCATGGCGGCGACGAAACGCCGGCATTATGACAGTTATTTTCCTGCTCGATGACAAAAGACTGCTCTTCCGTGGCGCCTGTTCAGCAGGGGAAACCTCTCATTTTTTAGCCTTTGCTGAGTAGACTCGAGACCTGAAATTTCTCAGGCAAGTTGTCTGCTGCGTAGAACACGAAGGCATTGCCTTGCCTGACCTTCACGAGGAAACCAAGGGCTTCCAGACTGAGCAGATCAGCGCGTGCTGTCTGATAAACCACGTCATGTACGGCTTGATGCTTGGCCACCCGGTAGACTTCCCCTGGATGTTTCAGTGCATGGGTGAGCAAGGCGAGCTGCCTGTGATTCAATGGAGTACGTGTCTTTCCGGCCTTGATGATCAGGCGTTCGGCCTCTCGCTGTTCCTGTATCTTGCGCCCGAGGTAGTCGTGCAATCCATTGACCGAGCGACGGATGATATCGAGTTGGTGCAGAACGAAATATGTCGTGTCATTCCGGTCGGTTTCGGTGTGCAGGTACGCCTGGACGTATTGTCTTGGGGCGCTACGCAGAAACTGCGAAATGGAGAGAAATTCGATCAGCCAGTATCCGCTCCTGGCCATCGACCAGTAAAACAGGGCGCGAGCAGTTCTGCCATTGCCGTCGGCAAACGGATGTTCGTAGCCGACCATGAAATGCAGGAGGATGGCCCGGACGACAGGATGGACAAAAGGAGAACTGTCTGCATCGTCATTCGCAAACCGGCACAGCCGCTCAAGCCGCTCCGGCAATTCCTTGAAGCCGGGAGGCTGATGCAGGAGCTTGCCGTCGCGTACGTCGACGACATTCACGTCGTCGGATTCGCGAAGCCTGCCCGCATCCGCCGGGTCATCCAGCGTATCGAGCGTGATGATCCGGTGGAGTTCAAAAAGGTGCTCGGGCGTAATCTTCTCGTCTTTCAAGTGACGCAAATGCTCCATCGCCTGAAAATTGTTGAAGATCATCTTTTCGCTTCTGTCACGGGGCTGCCGTCTTTCGCGCAGCATTGCTTCAGCAACCTTGCGGGTCGTAGACGCCCCCTCGAGTTGGCTGGAGGTGATGGATTCCTCGATCAGTGAATGCAGCAAGTAGCGCTCTCTGTTTTCATGAATCGAACTCGATTCGGGCGTCTTGATCTGCCCCGCGGCATCGCGGTCGATGTGATGCAGGTGGACGAGCACTGGTTCCGGAGTCGCCAACAGGAATGGACTGCCATTTTTGTCGGTGAACGGTAGCTGTTGAAGAATGGCGCCCCTGGCCATGGACACCGACAGCCACCACTGTTCAGCGGTTAGTCCTTCCGGCGGTTGGCGGTGTCGCAATTCGTCCCAATGCAAGTATTTACCCGCAGGCAGTGGCGTTGAATGGCGCAAAACCCTTGCCAGCTTGTCGGTAGAGAGTTCCCCGATAAGAGATTCGGCGCTGGGCGGATGCATCGGGAATTTCATATCTACTGGTTCAGGAATATTTCAGTAAATACTAGGAAGCTTGTCTGGCAATGTCTACTAATTTATATGTGTTTTAGTAGATATTCTGGTGTGGCTATTTTTCGCCCCCCTCAAGCGCCTGTTTCGCTCGCGCGATGTGGCGGCGCATCAGCAGTTCGGCCAGTTCGCCGTCGCGTTCGGCGATGGCTTCGACGACACGTTCATGTTCCTGCAGGGCTTGTCGCGCGCGGCCGGGGACCATGCGGTGCTGCATGCGGTAGAGGCGAAGCAACGGGTAATAGGCGTCGCAGAGCAGGGCGCATAGCTCGCCGTTGCCGGAAAGGCGGGCTACGGCGAAATGGAAGTCGGAGTCGACGCGTTCCTGCCAATACACCAGCGTTTCCGGGTCTTCCAGCGTCAGGCGGTGGCGCGTGAGCATGGCGCGCAATTCTTCGACTTCTTCCGCTGTGGCGTGCCGTGCCGCCTCCCGCGCAGCCAGGCCTTCGAGCACTTCGCGCATCTGCATCAACTCGATGGCTTTCCTGCCGCTCGGGGCCACCACGCGCACCCCTTGGCGCGGGGAGCGCGTCACCAGCCTGCGTTCTTCCAGGCGACGGATGGCCTCGCGCAGCGAGCCGCGACTGACGCCATAACGGACGGCAAGGCGTGGTTCGCTGAGTTTCTGTCCGGGAGCGAACTCGCCGCGAACGATGGCTTCGCTGAGTTGCTCGAACAGCGTTTCGGAGAGCGAACGGTGGTCGACCGCCGCGTCGGCGTCAGCGGGAGAGAGGGATGATGTGGGTGACATGGCGCAAGGATAACGAGTCCGGGAATTCGTCGCCACTGAGCACGGAACCCCCTGTGCTGCATTCCCGGTGTCGTGCGGTCAATCCTTGCCTTCCGCGTAGCGTTTTTCCAGCGCGTCGAAAAACGGCTTGTTGACCATGCGCTGACGCTCCTTGAAGCTCGCTACCGGGCCGTCTTCGCCCAGGCGGCCGTCGGCCTTCAGTTGGCCGAGTGCGGCCTGCATGCCGTAAAGCGCCCCCTGCAGCGCGGCGTTGGCGTAGAGCACGAGCTTGAATCCCATGGCATCGAGTTCGTTGAAGCCCAGCACCGGCGTGCGCCCGCCAATCACCATATTGACCAGCTGCGGTGTACCCGGCAATCGTGCGGGAATGGCGCGCAGCTCGTCTGCGCTTTCCGGGGCTTCGATGAACGTGATGTCGGCGCCGTCCTCGATGAAGGCGGCGCCGCGCTCCAGTGCCGCATCGAAGCCAAGTGTCGAGCGGGCGTCGGTCCGCGCGACGATGAGCAGGTTCGGGTCCTGCCGGGCATCGACGGCGGCCTTGATGCGGCTGCGCGCTTCATCCAGGCCGACCACATCCTTGCCGGAAAAATGTCCGCACCGCTTGGGATTGACCTGGTCCTCGAGCTGGATTGCGCTGGCGCCGGCGCGTTCCAGCGTGCGCACGGTGTGGCGGACGTTGAGCGCATTGCCGAAGCCGGTGTCGGCGTCGACGACGATGGGCAGATCGGTCGCGTCGCGAAGGGTTGCCGTGTGCTGCGCGATCTCCGTCAGGCTGACGAAGCCGAGGTCGGGCATGCCGAGGTAGGTGTTGGTCAGGCCGGCGCCGGACAGATAAATGGCCTCGAAGCCAAGGTCGGCGATGACTCGCGCCGCCAGCGCGTTGGCCGCTCCGGGCATGAGCAGCGCGCCTCCCGTTGCCAGGCGGGCGCGGAAGTTCCGGTTGATTTCGTGGCTCAGCATAGTTCTACTCCAGTCCGTGATCGAAGATGCCCTGTCCGGTCGGGCAGGAGGGAACCACCGTGCCGGAGGGCAGGGCGGGCAGCAGGGCGTCGATTTCTCCTGCGAGGAGCTCGGCAAACCGGTGCGCGGTCGCAAAGAACTGCTTCTGGCTGGCCTCGTCAAGCGCGCCGCGAGTCAGCGTCGAGAACTTGCCGGTGTAATCGGGCCAGCTCCACGGTCGCTTGCCGTTCGGATGCGCGTCGGCCACCGCGCGTTCTCCCGAAATCACGCGGCCGTCGTCCAGCGTGACAATCAGCTTCCCGCCGAAGGCACGTTTGTTCGGATCGGGGTCGTGGTAGCGCTGCGTCCATTCTGGGGTCTCCACGGTACGGATCTTTTGCCACAGCGCTACCGTCGATGGGCGATGCGCGCGTTCCGGCGTGTAGGAGTCAACGTGATGCCAGGTGCGGTCCTCCAGGGCCACCGCGAGGATGTACATGATCGAATGATCGAGCGTTTCGCGGCTGGCGTCCGGGTCCATCTTCTGCGGATCGTTGGCGCCGGTGCCGATAACGTGATGGGTATGGTGGCTGGTCTCAAGCAGCACGTCCCGGATACGCGACAGATCGCCGATTTCCTCGGACAGATCGCGTGCCAGATCGATCAGCGCCTGCGCCTGATATTCCGCCGAGTATGCCTTGGTATAGGTTTCCATGATTCCGCGCGGCGATTCGCCGTCGGCGGGCAGCCATACTTCATAGTTGTCGTTCTTGCCCCCGAGCATCCAGGCGATTACCGATTCCTCTCCCTCGTACATCGGAGACGGCGCGCTTTCGCCGCGCATCGCGCGATCGACGCACTCTATCGCCAGCTTGCCCGAGAAGCCGGGAACCGAAGCCTTCCAGCTGCTGATCTCGCCCTTGCGCGACTGGCGCGTGGAAAACGAGAGATGCACGGCAAGGTTCACTGCCTGGAAGATGACCGGCACCGATAGCCCGAGCATCGCGCCGATACCGGCCGCCGTGGCGGGCGCCAAATGGGCGACGTGGTCCTTCTTGTACTTGTGCAGTGAGATGGCCTTGACCAGCGCCACATGCACCTCGTAACTCACCGCGATGCCGCGCGCCAGCGCCGCGCCATCAAGCCCCAACTGCTGGGCAACGGCGAGCATGGGGGCGATCGCGTCGCCGGGGTGCGCGTAATCGGCGGCCAGGAAGGTGTCGTGAAAATCGAGTTCGCGCACTGCCGTGGCATTCGCCCAGGCCGCCCATTCGGCGTCGACGCGCGTTGCCGTCCCTAGGCCGTAAAGGGTTGCGCCTCCGGCGCGCGGATGCGCCAGCGCCATTGCCCGCGCCGCCGCTACGGGCGCGCGGTTGATCGCGGCGAGCGCCACGCTCGCATTGTCGACAATCCGACAGGCGATCATCTCCAGTACATCGGCCTCAAGCGGGCCGCAATTTGCGGCGAAGCGGGCAATGTGCCAGGCCAGTTGCTGCTCGCGCGGCAACCGGGCTGCGGAAGGATGAACCTTGACGATGTGTTTTTGCATGGCAAGTACCTGTAGGAAAACGAATTTCAAGAAATGCGCCGTGCCGGGCTGGGCGATGCGGCAATGGTCGTGGTTTCAGAAAACGCTGTTTGGATCAAGAAAGTGAAGCCAGCCTTGGCGGACAGACTATTGACGCGACTATGCCACTATTGATCATAAGTGTCGACAGTAAACAATATTTCTGTGTTTATTTTTGCCAAAAATTGCTACTTAATCATTATTGTGTCGACAAAACGCGGAAGCGCATTAGTTTGCGTATTACTTGACTACGTGAGCTTGAGTTGAGGGATACGCGATCCTCAGATAGGCTCCGCATACAAATTCTGAATGATCGTCGCAAGCCTCTACATGCCTTCCTGCTCAACCAACACATGATCGGCGAGTTCATCAAGACCTATGGCTACCTGGCGGTAGTGCTCGGAACACTGCTTGAAGGCGAGACAGTCCTGCTGGCTGCCGGTTTTGCCTGTCACCAAGGACTCATGGATTGGCGCCTGGTTTTCTTGTTCGCTCTCGTCGGGGCGACGCTCGGGGATCAAGGCGCTTTCCTGATAGGACGATGGAAAGGGGCGCAACTGCTCGACCGCTTTCCATCGCTTGCCCGGTTGTTGCCGCGAATCGAATCCCTGATCGAGCGCTATCACACTCCCGCTATTCTCTTGATCAGGTTTCTGTACGGGATGCGCATCGCCGGCCCGGTGCTTCTTGGCATTGGTAAGTTGTCCCTGCGTCGATTTGCTTTGCTCAATCTGATCGGCGCCGTGCTGTGGGTGGCTCTTGTTACCTCGATTGGCTATTTTTTCGGAATCACCATGGCGGCGCTGCTTTCCGATGTGCGGGAAGTTGAAGAATTTCTGCTTGGCGGCCTGCTTGTTTTGGGGGGCGGCTTCTGGCTATTCAGGATCAAGCGTGCGAGACGGCTTCGGAGTGGAGAAAAATGACTACGGCCTTTTACGAGTTTGAATTCGTGATTCTTGTCTTCACTTCGTTATTGCTGCCGTCGGGAATTTATGCCCTCTTGCTGCTCAAAAAATCCATTTCGCACTGGACGGTGCTTTTTCTGGCGCTCGTGCTGATTGCCCTTTCCGGCGTTGATCTGGTGTTGCTTCAGAAACTCGCGGAAAAAGCCAGAATGACCGCATCCACCTTTGACGATCATTTGTTTGTAACCGAACTGTCGATAGCGCTGTATCTGTTCCCCGCTGTTTTCGCGGGCATCGGCGTCAATCTTGTCTCGCATGTCCTGATCAGGCACTTGAACCGCGCCGAAAGCCGGTTCGAGCACGATAGTCACGAAAAGCACGAGTAGCTGCGGAATCCCGACTCCGTTGGTTGTTCAATTGCTTCTGATCTGACCGCCGGCTCTCATTGGGCGTGACCATCAATTTCGGGCAGTTGACCAGACTGCCGTCGTGAGACAGGATTGGGCTGGTATCGGCCATGAGCTGCCTCATGAGGCTTCCGACATACGGCCACGCTAGCGACCGCAGCACTTCGTAACCTGCCCTTGGGTCAAATCCAGCATGCCGGCCAGAGCTTCCATCGAGCCTCTGTTCAGCATTGGGCGGCAATGTGCAGGTTACGTGCCGCTCATCACAAAATCTGCTGAACACCTACTTGTCGATCCAACGGACTCACAACTCTGACGTTGAGCCGTCCTGTGTTGCTCTGGCGCGATTTCAACCAGAGTTTATCAACAGAATCCGGCCATCGCAGATCTTCCGGCACCGGTCTGACTCTGCGGCAATGCGACGGTTACCTGTCGCTCAGTGGGAAGACCTTCTAGACGATACCTTCTCTTCTTGGTAATCAGGGGAGATCGACTCCGAGCCGACCGTTGCCCAAATAGTAGGTATGATTTCTCGGGAGTGTCTTCCACAACGGCAGAACCACACTACAATCGATCTGCCATGGTCCGGAAATGGTGCCCGATGATCGACAGTTCCATCGCTACCCGGAATTTGGCGGGGCTCGCCAGCAGCGTCGACCAGAACAATGACCAGAACTGGAATCGTCCGGGGCGCCGCGCGCCGAGAATCCACAGCGATTTCGCCATGGCGCCGAGGTCGCTGATCGAGAGACGTCGCTTAATGTTCTGCGGTTGATACGTCTGTAGGAAGGTACGGATGCGGTGGTAGTAGTTGCGTGGCTCATAGAGCCGGTGCATCAGCTCCGCGTAGCCATCACGTAGGAAGTCGGCGTCGAGGCGCGTGGCGAAGTTGATGGCAACGTCAGTGTTGTTGCCGGTTGTTTCGAAGAGGATACGTCCTTCGGAAGCCAGCCTGTGATAGAGGCGCGTTTGTGGCAAGGCGATGAGCAAGCCGACCATCGCGGTGACTACACCGGATTGCTGGATGAAGTCGAACTGGCGCCGGAAGATGTCCTTGGTGTCGCTATCAAAGCCGACAATGAAGCCGCCCATGACTTCCATGCCGGCACGTTGGATGGTGCGCACCGCATCGCCCAGATCGTGCCGAGTGTTCTGGCGTTTATTGCACTCCTTGAGTCCCTCTTCCGAAGGAGTCTCGATGCCGACGAATACCTTCTTGAAACCGGCTTCGCCCATCAACTGGCAGGTCTCGTGATCACCGGCGAGGTTGACCGAGGCTTCCGTCAGGAAACCGATGGCGGAACCAGTTCGCTTGCGCCATTCGATCAGTTCGCTGAGCAGTTCGCGGGCGCGCTTGCGGTTGCCGATGAAGTTGTCATCGACGATGAAGACCATGTCTTTCCAGCCGCGTCGGTGCAAATCGTCGAGCTCGCCGATGACCTGCGCAGGGTCTTTTGTCCGGGGGGTTCGGCCGTTCATGATCACGATATCGCAAAACTCGCAGTCAAACGGGCAGCCCCGCGAGAACTGGATGGGCATCGTGACGTAGTTGGCAAGTTTCACCAAGTCCCAGCGCGGAATAGGCGATGTGCGGATGTCCGGCCAACCGGACGAGCGGTACTGGGCTTTCAGGGCGCCACGCTCAATGTCCGAAACGAGCTCGGCGGCGAGGTCTTCGGCCTCGCCGAGCACAAAGCAATCGATCTCGGGAAAGTCGGCGAACCCGGTGGTGAACAGCGGTCCCCCGGCGACGATCTTTCGACCGAGGCTTGAACAGCGGGCGGCGATCTCGTGTGCCGAGTCCTGGTGAACGATCATCGCGCTCAGAAAGACGTAATCGGCCCAGAGTACGTCATTGTCGAGCAGTGGTTCGACATTGACGTCGATCAGGCGCAGATTCCACTGGCGCGGCAGCATCGCGGCCACGGTCAGCAGTCCCAGTGGAGGAAACGCCGATTTCTTGGCAACAAACCTGAGTACGTGTTTGAAACTCCAGAAACTGTCGGGATTGCGCGGATAGACCAGAAGGATATTCATGGTTCGCCTCCAGCGATTGGCCGGCGGCCGAGCGACGGCGGAAGCAAGCGGAGGATGGATGTGTGCGAAGCATCGTCCGGCATCGGCCCGGACAGCAGCACGGGTTGTTGCGCCGCAATAGAAGAGCGGTGCTCAGGATTCCCAGGTCACAGGGGTGGCGGCAGCGAGGGAACGTTCGAACAGGGCCAGCAGGGGGACGATACGTCGATACAAGCCCACATCCATCGCCGCATCGTCGACCGCAGTCTCATCATCTTCGGCGCTTTCCTCGGCGTGCTCGGGCGGATCAAATGGCTCGTCCTTGTTCGCGACCATCGCCGCTTTCATCAGCGTGATGGCTTCCGGCAACTGATCGATCGTTACGATTCCCTGACGATCGTCGGGTTTTTTGTCGATGATCTGCAAGATATCCTTCCCACTCGCTCCAATCATGATCAGGTCGGCGCATGCCCGGGACCTAAAGACGATCAGCATCTGCATCCTCCGGATTTTCGGTACGTATGGTGTGTCTACCATAGACGCTTCGGCGACGAAGGCCAACTCCACCGGTTAGGCAGGGCAATCGCATGAACATCAAGCGAGACCAAGGAGGTGTTCGCGATAAGCATCGGAAGTAGCGGCGATGAAACGTCGGGCCTTGATTCCGCCGTTGCGCTTGATGGGGTCGAGGCGGATGAGGTT
>Ga0316613_10000623_pt1 | contig 26913 bp, 26 predicted proteins | sample OWC_soil_day10_C_2_FD_207647 | JGI IMG/M metagenome (GOLD analysis project Ga0316613, IMG submission 207647) | Wetland soil microbial communities from Old Woman Creek delta, Ohio, United States - OWC_soil_day10_CT_b | ecosystem: Environmental > Terrestrial > Soil > Wetlands | place: USA: Ohio...
AGTTCTGACCTGGGAAACGGTCTTCGATTAATCCGCCAGTGGTATAGGGGTGACGAATCATGGAATCCACTTCATTAAAGGTCAGCCAGTATTTTACTTTATCCTTATACCGGGTACAGATGGTTTCTACATATCGTGTGAAAAAGCCGATGACCTCTCTGGAGTACCAGCCCTTATAGTTTAATACCAGATTTAAAGGCGGTTCATAGTGGGACATGGTCACAAGAGGCTCAATTCCATATTTATGAAGCTCATCAAATACATCATCATAGAATTTAAGTCCCTCTTCATTAGGCGTTTCTTCATCTCCATTTGGGAAGATACGGGACCAGGCAATGGACAGGCGGTAGACCTTAAAGCCCATTTCTGCAAATAGCCTGATATCCTCTTTATAATGGTGATAAAAATCCGATCCGTGGCGTTTGGGATAATATACCTCATCATCGGTAGCAAGTGCAGCTTCTATATCTTGTGACGTTACTGCGTTGTGAGCTTTATAATTGGTTACATCTGTATCGAAGTGTGCTCTGGCACAATCAGATACGGAAATCCCCTTTCCGCCTTCGTTCCATCCTCCCTCAACCTGGTTGGCAGCGGTTGCACCTCCCCAGAGAAAGCCTTCCGGAAATGTTTGTTTGTGATTCATATGATACCCTCCCTCTTCCTTTGCTGTTTAATTACTCTATTTCATGCAATCATTATAGCAGAGCTGAAAATCAATATCCAAGAACACTTTTTCCAAATTGGTGGTGGTGTCTGTTTCTTCTGGAGAGAAGAAGAAAATGCCATTATGAAATTGGAAAAACTGAACATGGAGTTTAAAAGGTAATTATGATAATATGTCAATACGCATAAGAAAACCTGAGAAAAAAACGACAAAGCGGGTAAAGTGCACAAAATTTTGGGAAATGCGAAACGTTTTAATGTAAATACCGTTTATACGGTGGAGATGGAGGAAAAGATGAAAGACAAATTAATGAACGGCATGCTGTCTGCAGCAGGGGCAATGCAGACACAAAGACATCTGGCAGCTATTAAGAATGCATTTATGAGCCTTCTGCCAATAATTATTATCGGCTCATTCTGTACACTGTTTTCCAATGTTATCTGCAACACAACACCAGGATTTTTCAGTCTTGCAAACATTCCGGGTTTAAGCTTTCTTGGAAAATTAAACCCCATGTTTACAGCAGCCAATTACGGAACCATGAACTTTATTGCAATCGGCATTGTAGTCTTAATTGCAATGGAACTGGGGGAGCATTACGGAATTACCGATAAGGCACTTCCGATTGTGGCACTGGGAGCCTATATCTCACTCTGTACCTTTACAGCAAGCGGAAAGGCAGCGGATGGAACTGAAGTGGTAGTTACCAATGTTCTTTCCAGAGTCTATACCAATGCCCAGGGGTTGTTTGTAGGAATGTTTGCTTCCATAGCTGCTACCGAAATTTACTGCCGGCTGGTGAAGAGCGGAAAACTGGAAATCCATATGCCTGACAGCGTACCATCAAATGTAGCCAGATCCTTTACAATCCTGTTTCCATCTTTGATTACTGTTGTTATTATTTCCGCAGTGGGAATGATATTTGAAATGGCGACTGGAATGACCTTGTTTAATGCAATTACCGCATTTATTCAGAAGCCGTTGTCCAATATCTTAACCAGCTTCCCTGGATACATTACACTGGTTTTCATCACCACTGTTTTATGGACCTTTGGTATTCACGGAACCCAGGTGACAAAGGCGGTATACGAGCCAATTCTTCTTGCTGCTTTTGCAGAGAATGAGGCTGCATATGCAGCAGGAACAGCAATTCCCAATATTATCAGCACTCCTTTCATGTCCTGTTTTTCAACAGTTACCGGAGCCGGAATTACAGGAGGACTGATCATTGCCATCATGCTGTTTTCCAAGCGTGACGATTATAAGGCCATTGCAAAACTGGCACTTCCCTGTGCACTGTTTAACATCAATGAACCGCTGACATTCGGACTTCCCATTGTAATGAATCCGGTGCTGGCCATTCCGTTTATGATATCACCGGCAGTGTCAGCTACCTTTGCCTATGCCATGACAAAGATTGGTTTCTGCGGAAGAATGGTGGTAAATGCACCGTGGACCACACCTCCGGGACTTATGGCGTTTCTTTGCTCCGGCGGAAATATAGGAGCAGCAGTAACACAGATTATCTGTATTCTCCTGGCGTTTGTTGTGTATATCCCATTTGTCCTGATTTCAAACAAACAGCAGGTTTTAACAGAAGAATAAAGCATGAATCAGAATGAGGTGATTATGAGTCTGACAAAAAGAGGAGGAGATCTTAACATGAAGGAAAAACAGGAGCTTCAGGTCACGGATGTATTTACAAAATCAAGGATTTTTACTTATCTGTGGATTGTCTTTTGTCCGCCCTATGGACTTTACCGTGTTTTAAGTCCTTCGTCTGAATTTCGCAGACCGGAAAAATGGGTATGGACCATGATTGTCATATGTACCCTGGTTACATTTGTGAAACTCATCATCACTGGTTAGGAGAGAGAGGCAGCAAAGAGATGGATATTGAAATGATTGTTATGAAACTTGTAGTAAACGGAGGGAATGCCAGAAGTACAGCAATTGAAGCCCTGCGTGCGGCCAAAGTGGGTGACTTTAAGAAAGCAGATGAACTCATGGAGGAGGCAGACACCACACTGAAGGAAGCTCACGAGATACAGACAGAGATGATCCAGAACGAATTAAACGGCAACAAAGTGGAGGTTGGGCTTTTAATGGTTCACGCCCAGGATCATTTGATGAATGCCATGACGGTCATGGATTTATGCAAAGAAATGATTGATATTTTAAGAAAATAAGTTAAAATATTCCAAGAAGGGAAGTTGCTAATATGAGAAATATTGTATTATTTTGTGCCGCAGGCATGTCAACAAGCCTTTTAGTAAATAAAATGAAAGAAGCAGCTGCAAAAGAAAATTACGAATGTCAGATTAACGCCTATGCGCTGGCAAGCGCACGAGAGAAAGGGCCGGATGCGGATATTATTCTCTTAGGACCTCAGGTTCGTTTTGGCAAGGCGAAAGTCGAAAAAGAATGTCCTGGAAAGATTGTTGAATGTATCGATATGCAGGCTTATGGAACCATGAACGGAGCCAAAGTGATTGCCCAGGTAAAAAAGGCACTTGGAGATTAAGTTAAGACATAAGGAAGACTTATGCAATAACAGGCAGCTGACAGAGGAGAAACATGGATCTGGCTTACATTACTGCAACTAAAATATTCGAAATGTTTATCATTCTGCTGGTCGGCGCAGGCGCATATAAAGCGGGAATTGCCGATGAGGAGACAAGCAGCAGGCTGACCCGTGTTCTGCTTAATATTATTTCTCCCTGTGTCATACTTTTATCCTATCAGATTGATTTTGACAAAGAGCGTCTGTATGGTCTTGCAGTTACTGCCATCCTGTCGTTCGCAAGCTTTGTGATCGCCATTGCAGTTTCAAAGATTGCAGTTTCAAAGAAAACAGGAAGTGATATGGCTGTGGAACGAATGTCGATTGTTTATTCCAATTGCGGCTTTATCGGAATTCCTTTAATTGATGGAATACTAGGCGGAGAAGGCGTATTTTATATGACCGCTTATCTGACTGTATTTAATTTATTTGTCTGGTCTCATGGGATCATGCTGATGAGCGGAAAATCAGAAAGCATGAAAAAGACGGCAAGAAGCCTGCTGAACCCCTCTAATGCAGCTATTATTCTGGGAGTATTCCTGTTTTTAACAGGTATAAAGCTGCCTGAGATAATCAGAGAACCAGTTTCATTAATCGGAGGTATGAATACACCGGCAGCCATGCTGATTTCCGGTATTAATCTGGCTCAAAGTGATTTCCTTGGGGGATTAAAGAATATAAGAACCTACATAGTCAGCCTGTCAAAGCTGATTGTAGTTCCAGGTCTGACGCTGCTCCTTTTACTGGCAGCAGGAGCGGACAGAAGCATATCCATTACAATTTTAACTGCGGCAGCCTGTCCCAGCGGAGCCATGGGTACCATGTTTGCTCTCCAGTATAAAAGAAACAGTCAGTACGCCTCAAATCTTTTAACCATTACAACAGCGCTGTCCTTAATTACCATACCTGCTATTATGGCGGCAGCCAGCGGAATTTTATAATAAAGGGGATAGAAATGATTATAGTCAATGCACCATTGAAACAGGAGACATTTCAGAAATATGCAGAGGATGAAGGACTTGTTTTTATAAAGAAATCAGGTATGAAGCTTTTTTTTGACAATCCGGAGGGAGAGGATGGGAAAAAAGCAGAGGTATTAAAGAAGAAACTGAAGGGGGAAAAGGAACTGGCAGCTATTTATTTTTCCGTTCAGGCCCAATAAGAAGAGTATGAAAACCGTACTTCATTTATATCGTAATCCGATATAAATGAAGTGCGTTTTTTTTATTGTTATGCTATACTGATTTTTGTTTCTTTCAATTGTTCACGGCGGGAAAATTTAAGAATATTCTAGAATAAGCAGGCGATTTGGTAAACCGGTAAAGTTTGATATGGACAGGAGGTGGCTTCCATCATGATACCTGATGATATCCGCAATATAGAAATAGAGAAACAGTATCAGACCATAGATTCTGACTGGCTGAATCTGCATTATAAGACGACGGTAAGCATTGTTATTTTAACACTGGTAGTGGAATGCCTGATGAGTGTAGTCTTTGCCCGATCCGGTCTGATTCATACCAGCATTCGGCGCTATGTACTAAAATATATTATGATCCCTTCCGGACTTAATGCAATCTGTATTCTGGCAGAAACCCTGATTATGAAATCAGAAGTGTTTTCCCAGAAACAGAAAATATATAGTGTATCTCTTATGCTGGTTCTGATTTCATTTGTATTGTTTACCGTTCACAGTGGTTTTACTGCAACCTATTATATTTTTCCGGGAGCAATCATGCTGACGATTATCTATGCGGATCAGAGACTGACGGCAATTACAGCCATGTTCTGCATTGTATCAGCCTCATTTTCTGAGATATTTATCAAATGGGATTCCGATAAAGTTGGAATATTTGACAGCAGTTTAAGCATGGGAAACTTTCTTGTTTCCATGGTAATACTGGTTATTTTTTCTGCTGCAGGTATGGTAGTAATTCGGTTTGAGCAAAAGAAAAACGATGCCAGCATCAGAACTGATCTGGAAAGACACCGGTTAAAGCAAAGCATTCAGGTAGACGAACTGACAGGGATATTTAACCGCAAAGCGCTTGATGAAGCAATGTCTGTTATGGAGATTGAAAATCCCTGTGAGGATCATATACTGGCTGTTGTTGATATTGATCATTTTAAAAGCATCAATGACCGGTTCGGACACTTTATAGGTGACAGATGTTTAATTGAGTTTGCCAGAGTATTGATGGAACATTCCTGTGCCTATACGCCATATCGTTACGGCGGAGATGAATTCTGCCTCTTGTTTCACAATATATCAATGGAAGAAGCTGTTCTGGTGTGTGAGGAGATCAGACAGCTGACTGAAGAGATCCGAATTGAAGAAGAAAAGGAAATCCGCTTTACTGCCAGTTTTGGATTGTCCGCATATTCCAGTCCGCTGAATGCATCCAGGCTATTTGTTCTGTCCGATTATGCATTATATGATGCCAAAAGATTCCGTAACTCCGTAAGAGTATATGAAAAGGGGATGAAGATCGCAGAGTGACTGTGCGGTCAGTCCCCTATTTTTTAACTTGACATTACATATTGTGCAATGTTACAATTTGTGTAATGAAGATAAACAAGGAGAGAGCAAAATGGATCAAATCAAACTATCTACCAAAAAGGAACTGGAAATTTATATGAACCCGGTGAGGCAGAATCTCCTCCGGTTACTGGAGCGTTCCAGACTGCCCATGACACCAAAGCAGCTTTCACAAAAGCTGGACATCTCTCCATCCAGTGTTCAGCATCATATTAAAAAACTGGAGTCACTGGGGGTCATTACCCTGGATCATACAGAGATTATTAATGGAATCACAGCCAGATATTATTGTCCCACCTATGTCAATGTCCGGATCGGTCTGGACCACCCCGACGATAACCAGCTGCAGAAAGAGGTTCTGGTTCAGGAGCAGATTGCAAGAACCTATGAAGGCTTTTTAACACAGAAGAAAAAATTTATAGAGCAGTTTAATAATGAGGATTTGGAATCAAGATGGGATTTGGGGGATATTATGACCGGAGTGATCCACCTGACGCCTTTAGAGGGAGAGGAATTATTGAAGCTTATTAAGGATTTTCTGGATGCCCATGCGGTACCTTCTGCAGAGAAGTCACCGTGGGAATATGCCTTTATTCTTTATAATGCGGAGGAAAATCTTTATGAGTAAGACAAAACAGCTGATTATTTTTTTAAACTATGCTTCCCTGGGTATTCTTCTGCCGGTGCTGAATTTAATCCTTTTAAAAAAGGGAGCAGATCTTAAAACCCTTCCTCTGTTAATAGCCAGTTATTCAGCTGCGGTGTTATGCTTTGAGCTGCCCACCGGAATCTGTGCAGATTTGTATGGGAGAAAAGCAGTTTTTCTCATATCCGGAGTCTGCCAGCTTTTAGCGGTTGGTCTGCTTTTTTTCTCACAGAATCTGGTCTGGTTATTTTGCTGCCTTGTTCTCAACGGAATCAGCAGGGCTTTTTCTTCCGGAAGCCTGGATGCCTTAATTGTAGATCAGGCTTTGGCCGAAAGAGGAGAGGAATGTCTGCCTGATGTGACCTCCCGTCTTGCTATCATGGAACAGACAGGTCTGGCATTGGGGTGTATTCTTGGAGGCTTTCTTTCCACCTTAGGAGATTCCTATAATGCCAATATTCTGCTTCGCATTACATTAACTGCGGTAACCATGGGACTTTGTATATTTGGAATAAAGGAAGACCGGATATTTGAAAGTGGAACGAAGCGCCCCCACCTTGTCAGCCATTTAAAGGAAGGATTTGTTACTGTATTTTCCAAGCGGGATTTCCCATTTATTTTAGCAGGCATGTTGTTCACCGGATTTTTTATTACTCCCATTGAGACATACTGGCAGCCGGTTTATCTGAAACTGTCTGATTCTTCACAGGGAACCTGGATGCTGGGAATACTGTCCTTTGTGGGATTTTTTCTGGCAGCGGCAGGAAATTCTCTCTGCCGCAGGCTGCTCATAAAATATCCCGGAAGACAGTGGAGAATCTACAGCATCAGCCGTGTCTTGGGTGGCAGTGCTTTACTGATTCTGGCTCTTTTTAAATCGGCATGGATATTTGTTGTTTTATATGGAGGTATTTACCTGCTTTTAGGAACCGGCAGTGTAGCTGAAAATACTTTAATCAACCAGTATACGCCAGGTCCTTTAAGAGCCAGTGTTTTGTCTGCAGGATCATTTCTGTTACAAACAGGATCCATGTTCGGTTCTGTTTACAGCAGTCTGACGGTGGGACGAATTAACGTAACAGGGCTCTGGCTTACCTCTGGTGGAATTTTAATCGGATATACCTTTTTAATTACTTTGCTTTTAATGGCTCAAAAAAAGAAAATAAATATATATGATGTTGAATCATTTGAAAACTCCTGATATAAATAAAGGTACAGGCAATGATAAGAAGCTGTTTTTTACGGATTTCCGGAATAACCAGGTTCTCATGCCAGAAAAGGTACCGGAATCAGAAATGGCGACCCAGAGCTATCCTGGATCGTCATTTTTTGATCAATTAAAAAGGCCCTTTTATAAATATGGAAATAATTGGATTATTTTCCAGAGATTAAATCATCATATAATAAAATATTATAAGTAAAGGAGTTTTTATCATGCCAAGAAGAGGAGAAAATATTTATAAACGGAAAGATGGAAGATGGGAAGGAAGAACCTTAAAACAAACGGGGAAATATCAGTATTTTTATTCCAAAAGCTATAAAGGCGTTAAGGAAAAGATGAAAAATTATAAAGAAAACCAGATGCCTGGCAAAGAAAAAAGATCTGGTGAGATAAAGGGAGGGGCTGCACTTTTTGAGGAATGGCTCCTTGATGTTTCTGTAAGAGTAAAGCCTTCCACCTATGAAAGCTACTACCGCTGCATAAATAAGTATGTGATTCCATTTTTCGAGAAAGAGAAAGATCAGCGTATTACCACGGGATCTGTTGCGCGGTTTGTAAAGGAAATGTATGAAAATGAGGAACTGGCTGATTCATCCAAAAAAAAGAATCTTACTATTTTTAAGATTGCAGTCAAGGAGATATTAAAGGGTTCTGCTGATTGCTTAGCGGTTATGGATTTAATTAAATATCCAAAGCCAAATGATAAAGAAGTTGAGGTTTTTTCCATGAAAGAGCAGCGTCAGATTGAACAGGCAGCCTTTCATTACAATGACAGGAGGGCGATGGGGATTCTTCTTTGTTTTTATACCGGTATCCGTCTTGGAGAATTATGCGCATTAAAATGGGGGGATATTGATATGGAAACAGGAACTTTATCCATCAGCAGGACCGTATCCCGAATCCGCCATTTTGAAGAGGAGGAACACAAGACCGCACTGTTTGTGGGGGCACCAAAAAGCCGTAAATCCATGAGAAAGATTCCTCTTCCCCAGTTTTTACTCAATATGCCAGTACTGACTACATATAAAAGCAGAAATCAGGATAATTATATATTTACAGAGACAGACGTACCTTTTGACCCCAGGTGTTTTCAGAAGCTGTATAAACGGCTTTTAAAGGAAGCTCATGTCAAGGACCGGAAATTCCATGCTATCCGCCATACCTTTGCCACCCGGGCACTGGAGCTGGGAGTGGATATTAAGACAATCAGCGAGCTTCTTGGACATTCCAGTGTGTCCATTACCTTAAATGTCTATGCCCACTCTCTGATGGAACAAAAAAAGGCTGCTATTGAAAAATTCAATGATATGTATCAGCTGAATGTTGATTTGAGCGCACCGTTAATAAAAAATAATTATGAAATTATGGAAGATTCTTATGTCAGGTAATTTGGGAAAATATTTTATTTATTTTCGGTTACAAATTTAATGAACATTCCCCATTTTTCTGTCTCAATTGACAAATATCTACATGTTGTTATATAATATTGAATAATTAAATGCTGTAAAAATTTTACAAAAAATGCAATTTAGTTCCAGAATGCAAATGATGAGTAGGAGGATATGGCTGTGGCGGGAAGGATTAAGGCATTTCAGAGGAGCATTAAAAAATCAGAGGAGGGTAATGATTCGGAAGGAAAGAAAAAGTCCATAAAAGGAAGATTATTATTTGGCATCATCTCCATGTGTGTCACAATATCCGTTATCTTTGGACTTATTAATGGTTATCTTTTCTACCGTGATGCAAAAAAAAGCACTGACATGAGACTGATGGAATCTGCGGAAGCTTATAGCCAGTCTGTTCAAAATGCGATTGATATTTATAAGATAAAGATTGAGGCCATCGCACAATATACCTCTATTACAAATCAGAATAAGAATGCAGATCAAAGAAAAGATGCTATGGATAAGCTGGCGCAGGATTACGGTTTTCTGGAGGTCACAACCGCAGATGTGAACGGGAAGGCAGCAAATGGAACAGATATGAGCCAGATGGAGTTTTTTAACCAGGCGCTTAAGGGAGAAACCTATATTTCAACCACCACGAAAAATGAGGAGCTTGGTAAAACTGTCCTGGTGATTGCAGCTAAGATAAATAACGGTCAGTACAATGGAGTTGTAACCGGAACTCTGGATGCCGATGTGTTCAGTAAAATGATTGATGGAGTAGCCATAGGAAAATCAGGATATGGATTTATCGTAGATAAAGAGGGAAAGGTAGTTGCCCATAAGGACAGAACTGCAGTTACCAATGAAACCAACTATATTGAGATGGGAAAAACCGATAAGAATTTTGCAGCAACTTCTGCTAATATTAAGGATATGATCGCAGGCAATACTGATATCAGATCATCACGTTTAAGGGGAAAGACACTGGTTATGGGATACACGCCCATCACCAATACGGATGGCTGGTCTATCGGAGTTGTTGCAGACCAATCCGAGATGATGACAGGTTTTTACCAGTCGCTGGCTATAACCATCGTTCTGGCAGTTATAATGATCCTGATCTCTCTGAATATGGCCTTCAGGATTGCAGGACCAATTGTGAAACCGATTATAAAACTGGTAGAACGTATTAAAAAACTTGACGAAGGAGACCTGCACTCTGAAGTACCTGAGGTTCATACAGGAGACGAGCTTGAATCTCTTTCCAGGTCATTTACCGGAACCATCAATACGCTTAATAATTATATCAATGAGATTTCGTCGGTATTAAGCGGGTTGGAAAGGGGAGATTGCACCGTTTTAGTAACTCAGGATTATAAAGGTGACTTTGTACAGATCAAAGATTCCTTAAACGGAATTACATACAACTTAAATTCTGTATTTACCAAGATCAAGGAATCCTCCGACAGAGTAGCAGATGGCTCCAGGCAGATTTCAGATGCTTCCCAGGCTCTTGCATCAGGAGCAGCCGAGCAGGCGGCGACAGTTGAGGAATTAAGTGCGTCTGTAAGCGGGGTATCAACCCGTGCCCAGGAAAATGCAGACAATGTTCAGAAAGCAACTGGATACGTAAGGCAGGCTGTAAGCGGAATGGATGAAGGCAATGCCTATATGGAAAAGCTGGATCATTCCATGAAAGAAATCGGACAGGCTTCAGAGAAAATTTCAAGTATTACCAAGGTAATCGAGGACATCGCATTCCAGACCAACATACTGGCCCTCAATGCAGCAGTTGAATCAGCCAGAGCCGGAGAAGCAGGTAAGGGATTTGCAGTCGTTGCAGATGAAGTCCGCAATCTCGCCGGCAAATCGGCAGAGGCTGCCAAGCAGACGGCAGAACTCATCGGTCATTCAGTTGAGACTGTATCAGAAGGAGTAAAGATTGCCTATGAAACCACCCGGATTTTAAAATCTGCTGCCGAGAAGTCCGGACAGGTAGAACGAACCATTCAGGAGATTGCAGCTGCTTCCAATGAGCAGGTGGAGGCAATCGAGCAGATTAATCAGGGACTCAACCAGGTATCTTCCGTAGTACAGACCAATGCGGCAACGGCGGAAGAAAGCTCCGCTTCCAGTGAAGAGTTAGATGGCCAGGCTCAGGTATTAAAACAGGAAGTTGAACGATTCCGGCTTCAAGGTGAATACACTCAGCCAGCAGAGGAACCTGTGTTTTATGAAGCTGCAGCTACAGCTGAGCACCAGGATTATACGCAAACTCAGGAAGAAACAGTACAAAAAGAAGAGACTGTATTACCAGTTTCCTATATACATGACTCAGCAAAATATTAAATAATCAGAGCAGCCGCAAGATGGAAAAACATGTTGCGGCTGCTCTTTTTTGTTTTGTGTCAGGTGAGTTCATGATATAATAGCAAAAAAGGGGGACCTTGAGGTGAAAATTGACAGGCTGATCGGAATCATTTCCATATTGCTGCAAAAAGAAAAGGTGACAGCGCCATATCTTGCTGAGAAGTTCGAAGTATCCAGAAGAACCATAAACCGTGATGTGGAGAATTTATGCAAGGCTGGAATACCAATCGTCACGGAACAGGGGAAGAATGGTGGGATTTCTATCGCTGAAGGCTATAAGGTAGATAAGACTTTATTTACCTCCGGGGAGATACAGGCAATTCTTTCCGGGTTAAAGAGTCTGGACAGTGTATCAGGAAGCAACCGGTATCAGCTTTTGATGGATAAGCTTTCCCTTGGCAGTAATGATTATGTAGGCGCCAGTGGTCCGGTAGTCATTAATTTAAGCTCCTGGTACCAGTCCTCCCTTCCGCCTAAATTTGAACTGATTAAGGATGCAATCGAGAGAAAAAAGAAGATTGAGTTTCATTATTACGGTCCTGGTGGGGATAACACGCGGATATTAGAACCCCATTTGTTGATATTTGAATGGTCTTCCTGGTATGTTTGGGGATATTGCCTGCTTAGAGATGATTTCCGTATGTTTAAATTAAACCGGATGGATCAAATCCGATGCACCAATGAGGACTGTGAAAAAAGGGAGATTCCTCTCTACCATATGGATCCTCGTAAAGTTCAGTGGACCAATGGAGTGGAGATAACAGCAGAATTTGATAAATCCATGAAATGGAGGCTCATAGAGGAATTCGGTATAAACAGCTTCAGTGATAATGCAGACGGCAGGTTGTTAATGAATATTGGCTGGTCGGATCAAGAGTCCTTATTTAGCTGGCTGCTAGGATTTCGGGATTGTGTGCGGATTATTGAACCAGTGGAATACCAGAAGGATTTTTTAAATCTGCTGGAGCGGATTAAGAATCTTTATTGATAAATAGAATCACATGATACCATATTGACAATGACCATGGAATCTATCATAATATACAGATACCCCTTATGGTATCCGGAGGTGCGAAATGAAACAGTGTATGGATGCAGATAATCTGCATCGGCGTTTAAAAAAAATCATCGGTCAGGTTCAGGCTATTGACCGTATGGTAGATGAAGATGTCCCCTGTGAGGACGTGCTTGCCCAGATCAATGCAGCAAAATCTGCGCTGCACCGGGTTGGACAGGTAGTTTTGGAGGGACATATTAATCATTGTGTCAGAGATGGAATTGAGCATGGAGATGCCGATAAAACCATAGAGAGTTTTACAAAAGCAGTCGAACGTTTCGCCAACATGACATAATTGATACGTAGAAGCAGGACACCCGTTAAAGCGGAGGCCCTGCTATTTTTTTTCCACAGCCACCCATATTTCGCAGGAATAGTCTGGATTGTTTACATCATCGGATGGATAGACTTCAAAGTCCGTACCCCCGCAGGGCTTATATTCACTGGCAGGGAAAAACTCACTGTAGATTTGCTGATACAGTCTGGTAAATGCATCTGGCATGGAACCGATGCACGGAAATACAGCATACGTATGAGCCGGAACTTCCCATATGATCAGATCTTTTACTGCAGGCAGAGCACCGTCATAGTAAACCCCGATGGCATAAGGGCAGCCGGGATCTGCTGCATCTTTTCCAAAACCTGTACCCGCTATACTTTCTCCGAACATCGTATCAGAAGAAATATACCTGGCAAGGGCGCCAATTGTTCCATCCATGCGGCATTGCTTCCAGAAATCAGATATTCTGGCAGAGGTCAGTTCATTTTTTCCGGACACCTCTATGGGTTTGCCAATCATTTGAAAGCCGTTCCTCTTTTCAATCCTGTAATCAGTCACATTGGCTCCAGTCAGTATCAGCTTAACAGAAAGACGGGAAAATGATTTCAGACTGGCACCGTTTCGCACCTGGGTAGGGGACACGCCATGAAAGCGTGTAAAAGCGCGGCTGAAACTTTCCTGGGTGTCGTAACCATATTTTACGGCGATATCGAGAATGCGTGTGTGTGTGTCCGCCAGCTCACACCCTGCCAGAGTCAGCTTTCGCATACGGATATATTCTCCCAGAGTAAATCCGCAGAGTATTCCGAATACACGCTGAAAATGAAAGCTGGATGAACAGGCCTGTTTTGCAATCTCACTAAAATCAAGTTCTGTGGTTATATGGTCTTCCACATAATCCACTGCTTTTTGAATGCCGCTAATCCAATCCATCTTTGTTTCTCCTTGTTTTATTCAAATAGTGGAATGATATCACTGGTAATCAGTGTAGTCTGTATTTTGAAATTCGGCACAAACCGGGAAGCGATCGCTACAACAATACTTTTTTCAGGATTGACAAATATGAAGTTTCCGCCATCACCAATCGCCGCATAACAACGGTCTCCCTCACTGTCTGTAATCCACCATAAATAACCATATAAAAAATCTCCCCAACGGCTCCTTACTTTTGTGCATTCTTCAATCCATTTCCGTGATAGAATTTGCCTTCCTTCATAGCTGCCGCCGTTTAAATAGAGCTGTCCGATTTTTGCCATATCCCGTGGAGTAAGGCAAAGTCCCCACCCACCTGTGTTTACGCCCTTTGGGTCCACCACCCATCCGCCTACAGATCTGCTATATAGAAAGGCAAGATGCTCCTCTTTATTTCTGATTATTGTATTACCGGGAATTGTTATGCCCAGTGGTGTAAACAGATACTCTGCTGCAAAATCAAGTAAGGACCTGCCTGTGGAGTTCACTATGACTCCGCATAAAATCTGAGTACCAACGGTGGAATATTTAAATTCTCCGGTTATACCAGATTTACCTCCCAATAAATCCAGGGCAGATTTAGTCCAGTCATCACTGGAATAGACCTTTGTATAAGGTTCCGACTTATATTTGTATGGCGCAGTCATGGTAAGCATATTTTTTATGGTGACCTGCTTTATGGTCTGTTCCCCGCGCTTAAGCTTGTAAGCCGGGAAAAAATCCAGAACGTTCTGATCAGGGCTTTGTATATAACCCTGATCAATGGCAATGCCAATCAGCGCCGCCACGATGCTTTTGGTTACCGACATCACGTGAACAGCATCCACTGAGGTATAGCCATCAAAATAGCGTTCATAAACAACTTCTCCCTTTTTTTGTACAACGATACCAGCTATATTATTATAATCTGCTGCAATTATAGTTTCTAACCCAATAATACCATCGTTCATGACGTTTCCCCGCTTTCTTTTTCGATAATCCGTTAGATTTCACAGATACTATGATACGGGAAAACGGATTTAACCGCCTGACATTTTGTGCGGAGCGGTGTCATATGGACCTATAGTACAGTATATCAGAATCTGTATTTTTTTCAATCAGAGTGAAATTGTATGTTTCTACTTGACAATTGATACCTATGGGGGTATATTTGGTTATGTTAAATACATATACCCCTATAGGTATAAAAAGGGAGACAGATCATGAATTGTATAAATAAGTTCTTAGAGTGGGGAGGACCCTTGAAAGAAAAAGGGAGTCTGGCAGTTTCTGTGATTGCCCTTATTATCAGCTTTTTTAATTTGGCACCAATCCCCTTTGATGCTGCCTGGATTGCAGTTCTTCTTTGCGGAATTCCAATTATTCTGGAGGCAATAATTGGTTTAATCACCGAATTTGATATAAAAGCAGATGTGCTGGTATCCATTGCACTGATTGCTTCTGTCATAACAGGGGAGATATTTGCTGCGGGAGAAATTGCTTTCATTATGCAGTTGGGGGCATTTCTTGAAGATTTTACAGTGAAACGGGCAAGAGACGGGATTGAAAAACTGGTTCATTTAACTCCCCGCACAGCCAGGAGGCTGAAAGGGGCGCTGGAGACGATTATTCCGGCAGAACAGGTATTAAAGGGAGATCTTCTTCGTGTATTACCGGGAGAAACGGTTCCTGCAGACGGAGTCATCACAACTGGAAGAACCTCTGTGAATCAGGCTGTTATGACGGGGGAATCTCTTCCTGTGGACAAAGGACCGGGAGATGAAGTTTCCAGTGGCACAGTCAACCAGTTTGGTTCCTTTGATATGGAGGCAACCAGGGTAGGGGAGGACAGTTCCATACAGAGAATGATACGTCTGGTTCAGTCTGCAGATGCACGAAAGGCAAAAATAGTGGGCGTTGCAGACCGATGGGCGACGTGGATTGTGGTGATTGCTCTGGTAACTGCCGTGCTGACCTGGTTTTTTACAGGAGAGCCAATGCGAGCCGTTACCATACTGGTTGTATTTTGTCCCTGCGCACTTGTCCTGGCTACTCCAACAGCCATTATGGCGGCAATAGGCAATGCTACAAAGCACGGCTTCCTGGTCAGGGAGGGGGATGCACTGGAACGTTTGTCTGCAGTCAGTAAACTGACCTTTGACAAGACTGGTACTTTAACCTATGGGACTCCCCAGGTGGTGTCTGCAGTCAGCTTTACAAAAGAGTATGGGGAAGATGAAATATTTGAACTGGCAGCAGCGGCAGAGTCCCGTTCGGAACATCCGCTGGGGAAAGCGGTAGTCCGCTCATTGAAAGAGCAAAAGAAAAAGGATGTGATGCCTGCGGATGAATTTGAGATGATTCCCGGACGGGGTGTTAAGTCTGTTGTTAAGGGAAAAAAAATTCTGGCCGGTACTCCGGAGCTTTTGTCTGAAAACGAAATTCTGATGGAAGAATGGCATAGAAGAGAAGCAGAATTTTATCTTAATCAGGGCTGCACGGTTATCTATCTTTCGGAAGGCAATATTCCTGCTGGTTTTCTTGCATTATCGGATACCATCAGAAAGGAGGCAGGTGAGGTAATTGGACGGATTAAAGAAATTGGTTCGGAACCTGTACTGCTTACCGGGGATCATAAAAGCGCAGCCATGCATATTGCCGGTCAGCTTGGGATTATGGAGATTCATGCAGAGTGTCTGCCTGAAGATAAGCTCAATTGGGTGAATTCCTATGAGGAGGAAAAGAAACGGGTTTGCATGATCGGTGATGGTATCAATGATGCCCCGGCTTTAAAACGTGCTTTTGTCGGGATAGCCATGGGTGGGATCGGCAGTGATATAGCAGTGGAAGCCGCGGACATTGCTCTGGTGAGCGATGATATAAAAGAAATCCCCCATCTGCTGGCCCTGTCAAAAAAGATGATGAGTACCATACATTATAATCTGTTCTTTTCCATGTTCTTAAACTTTACGGCTATTATACTGGCGGTAACCGGGATATTAAATCCGGTGGTAGGCGCACTGGTACATAATGCAGGGTCCCTGGCAGTAATTATTAACTCAGCGTTTCTTCTGAAATGGAGTGCAAAATAAGTAAGCAGCATTGGAAAGCCGGACTTTTCAATGCTGCTTATCTATTATACTTTTTGTCTGCCGTTTACAAAGGCTTTAATTGCTGCAAAACTTTCTGCACTGATCACATGTTCAATCCGGCATGCATCCTCTAATGCGATCTTACGCTCCACGCCCAGAGCCATAAGCCAGTCCGACAGGAAGGTGTGGCGCTCGTACATCCGCTCTGCGATTTCCTGACCCTTTTCCAACAGCGTTATATGTCCATTTTCATCCATATCAATAAAACCATTCTCGCGGAGATTCTTCATTGCCACGCTGACGCTGGGTTTGGAAAATTCCAACTCACCGGCTATATCAATTGAGCGTACATATCCGTTGCGTTTATGCAGCATTAAAATTGCTTCCAGATAATTTTCAGCTGATTCCTGTATTTTCGTAACAGCACCTTCTTTCAAAGTTCTTTTTGTATCTGTTTATTGTAACACAAACAGGCTTGTATTTTCAAGTCAGGTTATCCAATCCTTTTTCATGCTTTTTTATCATGGTGCGGAACTGACTGATGGATATTCCTAGTTCTTTGCTGGCGGATCGTAAGGAGTACTCCCGGTTCAGCCATTTTTCGTATATAGGAAAGAATTCATCCGGAAGGGGGGAGGGATATCTCCCCAGATGCTTTCCCTGTGCTTTTGCTATGGCAATTCCTTCTGCCTGCCGTTGTCTGATATTTTCTCTTTCCGCCTGAGCTACATAAGAAAGCAGCTGTAAGACTATATCAGAGATCAGCGTTCCTATTAAATCCTTATTGGTCCGTGTATCAAGAATTGGCATGTCAATAATCACAATGTCTGCTTTTGTAATTTTAACGATATCTCTCCATTCTTTCTGAATGTCTTCATAATTTCTTCCAAGGCGGTCCAGACTTTTGACAACCAGTACATCGCCCTCTTTTAATTTTCGTTTCAGTTTCTGGTACTGGGGTCTGTTGAAATCTTTTCCCGACAATTTATCACAGTAGATATTTTTCTCTAAAACTCCCCATTTAATCAACTCTACCAGCTGCCGTTCCACGTTCTGATCAAGCGTGGATACTCTGACGTAACCATAGAAATTATTCATATATTTTTAGACCTCCTGTCTTTTCTATTATGGCAGAAAGAGTAGATTTTAAAATGAGACAAGCATAAAGCATTGCTAAAAAGGTGTACCTTTTAGGCAATACTTTATGCTTGTTAAATTAGTATAATTAACCATATTATATTATAATAAAAACTTCGACATATTTCAACAAAAATATAGCAGAAAGGAGATTTTGGGTGTCGATATAGAAAGGTACACCTTTTTGACAATAAAATTCATGGTACAACGGTTATATTAATCGAAAATAAGATGATTATAACAATATTAAGTAACAATGAAAGGGGGAACCGGCATATATCCGGTACAAAACTATGAAAAGAACTTCAATGAAGAAGGCATTTTTCCTGCATTTTCTTGCAATTACTGTTTCAGTACTTATTATGGTAATTTCTGTAACGTTAAGTTTTCAGTCCATTAATAAGGTGAACGGGTTGATTTCGGAATGTTATGAAGAGAAAGAATTGCTTTTATCTGCGCAGACCGCTCACTACAAATGGGGGAGCAATTTAAGCAATGCATTAAATTACGGTACGGAATTTACAGGTCAAAAGGATGAAACCAAGTGTGATTTTGGAACGTATCTATACAGTGACAAAGTAAAGAATTCACAGGATATGACTGAATTTTATACAAAGGCTGAGCCGCTGCATAAAGAGATTCATGCACTTGCCGACCAGGTGCTGGATCTGGAAAAAACCGATAAGAGTGCAGCGATTGAGCTGGAGAAAAACGGTGTTAATGTAAAAATTGAGCAATTAGTTCAGCTGCTTGATTCTGCAAAGGTACAAAAGCAGGCCAATATTGACCAGCAGCTTAAAAATATGAAGATTACCATTTTTAAGGGAGTGGCAATGTGTGCTTCTGTATTAATGATTACACTTGTACTTTTACTTTTAACGTTCCGTTATGTCAGCCGCCATATTGTCATCCCCATACTTAAGCTTCAGGAAGAATGTAAAAAACTGAAGGCAGGCTTACTGGATGTGACGTTTACAAACCGCCTTACAAATGAAGTAGGGGATTTAGGCAATTCCCTGGATGATTCCGTTTCGGCAATTAAAGACTACATAAAGGCAATTGACTATGCCATGTCCCAGTTTGCCAATGGAAATTTTGCATGTGAATGCGCCATAGAGTTTGAAGGAGATTTTTATAACATACAAAAATCAATCGAATTTTTCCAGAATCAGATGAATCATACCCTGTCAGAAATAAAACAGGGGTATGCACAGGTTTCTACGGGAGCAGAACAGGTTTCTGCCGCTTCTCAGAGCCTTGCACAGGGTGCAGCAGAGCAGGCCAGCAGTGTAGAGGAACTATCTGCAGCAATCGCACAGGTGCAGACACAGGCAAAGGAAAGCGCCCAGTATGCCAAGAATGTAGATACCATAGGAAACCAGGCGGAGCAGACCGTAAGAGAAAGTCTTGTTGAGATGGAACATCTTAAAAATGCCATTAGCAACATATCGGAAGTCTCAGAACATATTACAGAGATTATAGAGACCATTAATGCAATTGCTGCTGAGACAAATCTTCTTGCTTTAAATGCGGCAATTGAGGCGGCAAGAGCAGGAAGTGCAGGCGCAGGTTTTGCAGTTGTCGCAGATGAGATCAGAAAGCTATCTCAGGGATCTGCGGAAGCGGCCAAGAATATTTCGGCTCTTATAGAAAATTCCATTGCAACCATTCGTCAGGGAGAAACATACGCCTCAAGTACCAGTCAGGCATTTGCTGAGGTGGCTGAGCATGCCAATACGATTATCAGCATGGTAGGAAAAATTGCTGAGGCATCGGAAAGACAGTCCCTGTCGGTAACGGAAATTTCCCGGGGAATGGACCAGATTTCTTTCGTTGTTCAGTCGAATTCCGCGACTTCAGAGGAAAGTGCTGCAGCAAGTGAGGAGTTAAACAGTCAGGCGGATGTAATGATGAGCCTGATTAGCCAGTTTAAACTGAAAACCAGTGTCAACTCATGAATGAAGGTGTAGTAAATGACGGAAAAAGATGCTCATGTTCTTCTTGGGCAGATTCAGAGTATTATTACAAATAAACCAGTAACTGGACAGCTGGAGGGAGATGCTCCGGTTTATAAGGAACTTCAGGACACCGTTTCTTATCTTTCCAGATGCATGCTGAAAATGAACCAGCAGGCAACCAGAAGCAGGGGATTTAATTCCCTGCTTCTGGCTATCATTAACAGTCTGAAGGATTGGGTTGTTGTAACAGAGGAGAAGACAGGCAAAATCCTCTATACCAACGATCTTGTGAAAAATTGGTTTTATAATGAGGAGACCGGACAGTTTATCTGCGGAGAGGCATGCGGATTGATGGACCGGCTTCAGTCACCAGGCAAATTAAAAGACAAACAAAAATTTGAATATCAATGTAAAAAGGAAAAATACTTTCAGGTAGAATCCCACTGGGTGCAATGGGAAGATACGAGAGCAGTCATTCATTTAATTACTGATGTGACATTTCAGAAAGAAACAGAGGCCCATCTGGAAATAATGGCATATAAAGATGAACTGACAGGGCTTAATAACCGGAGGTGCTGTATCAGCACCATTGACGAGTATATGAATGAGGAGCCTTTATTTGCCTTGTGTATGATTGATCTGAATGGATTAAAAACGATCAATGATCAATTTGGTCACCTAAACGGAGATCAGTATTTAACATGTGTTTCACGGGAATTAAAAGAGTCTGTTAATCAGGGGGATTTTATATGCCGCTTTGGCGGAGATGAATTTGTAATTCTATACCGTGGATTAACAGAAGAAGAGGCTGAGAAACGATTAGCCGAAGTTAATCAAAACCTGGCGGCAAATCCGGTTGGTTATTCCATGTCTGTCAGTTATGGAATTGTTTGTATTAAAAAAGAAATGAATCTGTTACCTGAGAATGCTATAAAGATAGCGGATGAAAAAATGTATCAATTTAAACGGATGCGTAAGTAAAAAATGATGTCTTTAGAAAGCAGCAGCTGACAGGCGTATCTTTTCTTGTGTTTTTTGTAGTTTTACATTATAATGATAGGCAGGTAAAATGAAATGGGAGCAAGAAAAGAATGAGATTTATTGGAAGCAAGACACTGCTGCTGGACCAGATTAAGTATGTAATAGATGAAAAAGCGCCGGAAGCGAAAAGCTTTTGTGATATATTTTCTGGAACCGCTGCGGTTGCCAGATATTTTAAACAGTGGTATCAGGTCTGTTCCAATGACCTGCTGTATTTTTCTTATGTGCTTCAGCGGGCAACCGTTGAGAACGACCAGATGCCGGAGTTTACCCGTTTGCAGTCAGAAACAGGGATTGAAGATCCTTTGGATTATTTTAACGGGATACAGAAAAAAGAGATGGAAGAATTGCCGGTGGAACGGCGCTTTTTCCAGAATACGTATGCGCCTGTTGGCGGCCGTATGTATTTAAATGATGACAATGCCCTTCGCATTGACTTTGCACGCTGTACGGTAGAGGACTGGAAAGCAGCCGATTGGTTAAGTGAAGAGGAATATTTTTATCTGGTAGCCTGTATTGTAGAGGGGATCCCTTTTGTTTCCAATACTTCTGGAACCTATGGTGCGTTTCATAAGTCATGGGAGAGAAGAAGTTATAAGCATTATGAACTATACCGGCTGCCAGTAACTCATAACGGAAAAGAAAACCACTGCTACAATGAAAATGGTTCGGATTTATTAAAAAGACTGGAAGGCGATATACTCTATATCGATCCTCCTTACAATTCCAGACAGTATTTTTCAAATTATCATGTTTTGGAAACAGCTGCCAGATATGATTATCCAAGCGTGCGGGGAGTCACCGGACAAAGACCGGAAGCGGAAGGACAGAAATCTGAGTTCTGCATGAAAAATAAGGCAGTTCCTGCCTTTGAAGAGCTTATTTCTAATGCAAGGTATCGCCATATCATACTGAGCTACAGTACAGACGGACTGATGTCAATGGAAGAGATAGAATCAGTTATGAAAAAATACGGAAAGCCGGAAACCTATCATGTATATGAGATCCCTTACCGCAGATACAAAAGCCGGAAGGTAAAAGAAACGGAACGTTTAAAGGAGCTTTTGATTTACATAGAAAAGCAGGTGCCGCCATGTACATAAAAAGTCCTCTGAACTATACAGGAGGAAAGTTTAAGATTCTGGACTCTGTTTTTCAGGCGTTTCCAGGGGGTATCCGGACGTTTGTGGATGTATTTGCCGGCGGGTTTAATGTAGGAATTAATGTAGAGGCCGGGACAATTATCTGCAACGATCAGATTCATTATTTGATTGAGATGTTTCAGATGTTTCAGTCTACTGATATCAACAGGCTGTTGGAACGGATCCGGGAAATTATTAACACCTACCAGCTGACTCAGCAGAATAAAGACGGATACTATGCGCTTCGGGCAGATTACAACAAAACTGGCGATTTAACAAAGCTTTTCGTTCTTACCTGCTATGCGTTTAATCATCAGATTCGGTTTAATAACAGCCATGAATTCAATTCTCCTTTTGGAAGAAACCGGAGTTCTTTTAACAGCAATATTGAAAAGAATTTAACCCGGTTTTGCAAAGCGCTTCAACAGAAAAATATCCAGTTCACCAACAAGGACTTTACAGAACTGGATTATTTAAAACTTGGACCGGAGGATTTGGTTTACTGCGATCCTCCCTATCTGATTTCGACCGGGAATTATAACGATGGTAACCGGGGATTTAAAGACTGGAAGGAAAAGGAAGAGCGGGAGCTGCTTGAGCTGCTTGATAAACTGAATCAGGCTGGAATCCGGTTTGCTTTGTCAAATGTATTTTATCATAAGGGACTTTCCAATGAACTTTTGATTGAATGGAGCCAGAAGTACCAGATTCATTATATTGATAAAACCTATTCCAATTGTAATTATCAGTTTAAAGAGCGGGATGCTGTTACAGTTGAAGTACTTATAACAAATTATTAAAGTAGCGGAATCTCTGATTAGTTTGCAGAGGCTCCGCTTTTTTGTTTTGCTGGTGTTTCTGGATGTACGCTACTAGGGCTTATTATTATTTATCTCCCTCTTTCTCCACCTTAATCTCCCAATGGATCAAAAAGGTGAGTGCAGCCCGAAGAACAATAATGGCAGCAACCAGGGCAACCTCAGAAAGCTCTCGAACCACCACAGTTCTTAAAATCTCGCTTCCAAGCTTAAACTCCAGTCCCAGTGCCATCCCCTCGGCAAGATGCAGACGTATGGCAGGATTATGTTTGACATAGTTGATAATACCTTTGATACCCGATACAATGATGACAATTACTCCCATGAATTCAAAGAGAAGAATTGCCATGTCTACCACCTGCCGCAACAATAGTTCCAGATTCCCTACCATATTTCCCCCCTCCGTCTGGTGTTCATTAATTGGATTTTACTTCTTTCCAGGCTTCGTTATAAAGGCTGTCTGACTGTTCTCCCAGGTACTTGTAAACTTCGCTGTTCTTTAACATGCTGTCATCTGGGAATAAAGCCTTGTTGTTTTTCAGTTCCGGATCAAGCAGATCAAAAGCACCTTTATTTGGTGTTGGATACGTGATGTAGTCAAAGTTTTTCTTTGCAATGTCCGGACGGCATAAGAAGTTAATCCACTTTTCCGCATTTTCCTTGTTGGGGGCATTGGCAGGGATTACCCAGGAATCAAGCCATAGATTGGTTCCCTCTTCTGGTATTACATATTCCAGAGAATAATCAAGACCAAGATCCTTAACTTCGTTCTGAATATAAAGCATTTCACCGGAATAGATAACACCTACAGCTGCTTCTCCGCCGATCATCTTATCACGAACCTGATCGATCACATAAGCCTGTACCAGCGGCTTCTGTTTGATTAAAAGCTCTTTGGCTTCTTTGATTTCCTGCTCGTTGGTGGTGTTCATGGAATATCCCAGTGATTTTAATGCCACCATAAATGCATCACGGACGCTGTCCTGCATCAGGATGTTGTCTTTGAATTTCTCATCCCAGAGATCAGACCATTTGGTAGGAATATCTTCTTTCGCTACCATTTTGGTATTGTAAAGAATTCCCACGGTTCCCCAGGAGTAGGGGATGGAATATTTGTTTTCCGGATCAAAGCTCTTTGACATCTCAAAATACTTGGGATCAATTTCCTTGTAGTTTGGAATGTTGTCAAAGTTGATTTCTGCAAGGAGGTTGTTCTGTGCCATCTTCTGAATCATATAGTCAGAGGGGCAGACTGCATCGTATTTGACACCGCCCGCTTCAATGACCGGGTACATCTCCTCATTGGTTTCGAATAAATCGTACACAACCTTAATACCCGTTTCTTTTTCAAATTCCTCAATGACGGATTCGTCAATATATTCGCCCCAGTTGTAAACATAAACCTCACCATTGCTTCCTGCCTTGGCCTGGGATTTTCCACAGCCGCTTAACAGGGAAGTGGAAAGCAGGGCAAGGGCGCCGATTGCCAGAACCATTTGAATTCTTTTTTTCATATTAATGATCTCCTGTTATTTTTTTCGCTTTGGTGCAAAGTTTGTGATTAAGAGAAGAACCAGCACCGTTAAAAAGATAATCGTGGAAAGTGCATACATGGAAGGTTTAATTCCCCTGCGTACTTCACTGTAAATTAAAGTCGATAATGTATTAATACCGGCACCCTTTGTAAAGTGAGTGATAATAAAATCATCAAGTGACATGGTAAATGCCAGCAGAAATCCGGAAAGTACACCTGGAAGAATATCCGGGAATACTACCTTGAAAAATGCGGAAACGGAGGTGGCTCCCAAGTCCATGGCTGCCTCGTAGGTACTTTTATCTGTCTGCTTTAACTTCGGCATGACACTTAATATGACATACGGAATGTTAAAGGTAATATGTGCGATCAGTATGGTCTTAAATCCCAGAGAAATCCCAAAAGCGATGAATGCCAGCATCAGGGAAATTCCGGTTACAATATCCGCGTTCAGCATGGGAATGTTGGTGATGCCCATGAGAAGAGAACGGGGAAATGGCTTCATGCTATTAATTGCGATAGCGGCTGCTGTGCCGATTATGACTGCTATCAGAGACGATACAAATGCAATCAGCAGTGTAGTATATAGCGCATCCATAATGGTGCTGCTGGAAAACAATTCTGTGTACCATTTGGTGGTAAAACCTCCCCACTGTGTGCGGGATTTTGAATTATTAAAGGACAGCACTGTCATGGTTGCAATGGGTGCATATAAAAACACCACAATAAGAACCAGGTAAAAATCCTGGATAAAACGTTTGATAAAAGCTGTTTTTCGATTTATCACAGTACCGTTCCCTCCCCATTTTTATCATACTTGGCAATAAGCGCCATGCTGATTAAAATAAATATCATAAGGACCAGAGAAAGGCCGGAGCCTAAATTCCAGTTGCTCCCTTTTGTAAACTCCTGTTCAATTACATTTCCGATTAAAAGAATTTTGCTTCCGCCTAATATATTGGAGATAACAAAGGTGGTGAGTGCAGGAACAAAAACCATAGTGATGCCGCTTACAATTCCAGGTATGCTTAAAGGAAGAAGAATCCGGATGAGCACCTGAAGGGAATTAGCGCCTAAGTCTCTTGCTGCGTTTACTACATTGTCATCGATTTTCATCAGCACATTATAAATCGGAAGAACCATGAATGGAAGGAAGTTATATACCATACCAAGGATAATGGCTCCCGGAGTGTTGATAAGTCCCTGATTTGGCAGGTGGAGTGTGGATAGGATTCCGTTAATCACACCGTTCTTCTCCAGAAGCGTCTGCCATGCAAGAGTACGGAGAAGAAAATTCATCCACATGGGAAGGATAAAAATAAATACGATAAAGCTTCCCTGCCCCATTCCTCTTGTTCGGAGAATCATCGCAAGAGGATAAGCCAAAAGAAGACACAGAACCGTGCTTAAAAGGGACAATCCCAGGGAGAGCCACAGTGCTTTCGCATGTTCCTCTGTAGAAATAGAAAGAACATTGGAAAGTGTGAAAGCTCCGCTCTTGTCAGTCAGTCCGTAAAATACGATCAGTGCAAGTGGAATCAGAATGAAACCGATCATCCACATCAGATACGGTCCGGACAATAATTTCTTATTCATTGACTCCCACGGCCTCCTCATCCTCTGAAGCCGGCTTGTTCATGATCTGGATATCAAAAGGATCCACATGAATCCCTACCTTTTGTCCCACTGGGAATAAATCCGTACTGTGTACCAGCCATTCAAAGCCGTCCGGTGAAGTTACTTCCATTTCATAATGAACGCCTTTAAAGATTAAATGTGTTACAACTCCCTCAAGGCTGCCGTTTTCCGGAGCAACCAGGTCGATGTCTTCCGGTCTGATGACTACGTCCACAGGAGCATTGAAACCGAACCCCTTATCTACACAGCTAAATTTGGCACCGAATATTTCTACCAGCTCATCTCTTAACATAATTCCCGGAACAATGTTGCTTTCCCCGATAAAGTCGGCCACAAATGCGTTCTCTGGTTCATTGTAAATGTTTTCCGGAGAGCCCATCTGCTGAATATAGCCCTGATTCATAACGACTATGGTATCTGACATGGTCAGAGCCTCTTCCTGATCATGGGTTACATAAATAAAGGTAATTCCAAGCTCATTTTTCAAACGTATCAGCTCATACTGCATATCCTGACGAAGTTTTAAATCCAGTGCTCCTAACGGCTCATCAAGCAGCAGAACTCTTGGTTCGTTAACGATGGCTCTTGCAATGGCGATTCGCTGCTGCTGTCCGCCGCTTAAGGAACTGACACTGCGGTTTTCAAAACCGTCTAAGTTTACCAGCTTTAAGGCGTATTTAATCTTATCCTGAATATAAATTTTGGATTTATTCTTGATTTTTAAACCAAATGCAATGTTTTCGGCAATGGACATATGGGTGAAAAGAGCATACTTCTGAAAGACCGTATTCAGCTGTCTTTTATTGGGGGGGAGATTGGTGATGTTCTGACCGTCAAAGATAACCTCGCCTTTGCTGGGGCTCTCAAAGC
>Ga0316613_10000626_pt1 | contig 26876 bp, 1 predicted proteins | sample OWC_soil_day10_C_2_FD_207647 | JGI IMG/M metagenome (GOLD analysis project Ga0316613, IMG submission 207647) | Wetland soil microbial communities from Old Woman Creek delta, Ohio, United States - OWC_soil_day10_CT_b | ecosystem: Environmental > Terrestrial > Soil > Wetlands | place: USA: Ohio...
GAAATTCTTCAGAAATGGATATTTATGCTGCTACGGGGAATGCTTGGAGCGTGGCTGCTAACCGTATCTCCTATTTGCTGAATTTCCAAGGAGCCAGTTTATCAATTGATACGGCATGTTCATCTTCGTTAGTAGCGGTAGATTTGGCTTGTAAAAGTTTACAAAATGGTGAATCAACCCTAGCTTTAGCGGGTGGTGTCAATCTGTTGCTATCACCAGAGGTGACAGATGCTTTTGCCAAAGCAGGTATGTTAGCACCTGATGGCCGTTGTAAGACCTTTGCAGCAGAGGCAAACGGTTATGTTCGGGGCGAAGGCGCGGGAATTGTAGTACTAAAATCATTATCCAGGGCTCTTCAGGATGGCGATCCAATTTATGCATTAATTCCAGGGAGTGCTGTCAATCAGGATGGACGCAGTAATGGGCTGACGGCGCCTAATGGCCCGGCCCAAGAAGCGGTATTATGGGAGGCGTATAGAAGGACTGGTATTTCTCCGGGAAAAATTCAATATATTGAAGCTCATGGGACAGGAACTTCTTTAGGGGATCCCATTGAGGCTAAAGCACTGGGAAAAGTGCTTGGAACAGAACGCTCGCCCCAAAATCCTTGCTTAATTGGCTCAGCTAAGACCAATATCGGACACTTGGAAGCGGCAGCAGGTATAGCGGGATTGATTAAAGTTGCCTTGGCAATGAAATATCGGCAAATTCCGGCCAGCCTTCATTTTGAAAATCCAAATCCCTATATTCCATTTGAAGAATTACCTTTACGTGTACAAACAGAACTGGGCCCATGGCCAGATATGTCTTCTTCTCTCCTCGCTGGAGTAAGTTCTTTTGGCTTTGGTGGAACGAATGCCCATGTGGTACTAGAAAGTTTTCAATCTACCTCTTTAAAGAAACATAATATGATGAATTATTTACCGAAAGTGGAGCACCTGCTTCCTATTTCAGCTTCTAGCCAGGAAGCTTTGCATGATTTGGCACGGTCTTATCAGGATTATATGAGTGGGGAAGGCAAACGTTTTTCTTTGAGTGATATATGTTATACAGCCGGATCCCATCGCGGTCATCATGATCATCGACTGGCCTTAGTTGTTCGCTCAACAGAAGACGCGGCAGATCATCTTGAGAAATATCTTAAAGGAGAGATTCTGCCTAGCCTCCAATATGGACAGAGGTCTTCTGGGGCTTCATCTAAACTGGTTTTCGTTTTTTCCGGACAGGGACCTCAATGGTGGGCGATGGGACGGGAACTTTTCCAAGAGGAACCAGTATTTCGGGAGACAATAGAAGAGTGTGATGCATTATTCAGTCAGCACGCAGACTGGTCATTAGTTACCGAATTAACAGCAATAGAATCAAAGAGTCGCTTGGACCAAACGGAATTTGTCCAACCGGCTCTCTTTGCTGTTCAAGTAGCGTTAGCCAGGTTGTGGATCTTATGGGGTATTCGGCCAGAAGCCGTGGTCGGGCATAGCATGGGTGAGGTTGCAGCGGCATACATTGCAGGGGCTTTGTGCCTTTCTGACGCTGTGAGGGTTATTTTTCATCGCAGCAGGCTTATGCAGAAAACAACTGGTCAGGGGAAAACAGTAGCTGTTGAACTTTCATGGGAAGAAGCTAGATCACTGCTTATTGGATACGAGAATAAAGTCTCTATTGCATGTTATAACGGTCCAACGTCACTGGTCTTATCCGGTGAACCTGCCAGTATTGAAGAAATTATGATGACTCTGGAACAAGGGAACGTCTTTTGTAAGGCGCTACCGGTAAATTATGCTTTTCATAGCTATCAGATGGAACCGTTAATGACTGAATTGGCAGAATCTCTTCAGGGCCTGCAGTCACAATCGGCGAAGATTCCTATTTACTCAACAGTTACAGGGCAGTTCATTGAAGGACAGGAACTTAACGCCGATTATTGGGTGAAAAACCTCAGAGAATCGGTACTGTTTGCAGCTGCTGTGGATCGCTTAGCAGCAGATGAGTATAATGTATTTTTAGAGATAAGTCCTCATCCGGTGCTTTCTGGTGCTGTTAAGCAAAGCGTAAGCAAGCAGGATAAAGACGGAATTGTATTACCTACCTTGCGCAGGCAGAAGCCTGAACGAGCTGCAATGCTCAATTCACTAGGAAGTCTTTACAACCTTGGGTTTTCAGTGAATTGGAAGAATCTTTATCAGGAGGACGCAAAGTGCATTTCCCTGCCAACTTATCCCTGGCAGCGGGAACAATATTGGTTTGAAATGACAAAATATGCTCCTGTTTATCCAATTCCTCAGCAACCTATTTCTGATGAATTGGATCGCTGGCTATATAAGCTAGAGTGGCAGCCTAAGGAGTCAAATAAGAAAAATTGTATAGTTTCTGATGTTAGCGGACAAGGAACCTGGCTGATCTTTGCCCAGCAGAATAGTATTGCTGAATTAACAGCTAATCGTTTGAAGGCGCAGGGAGAAAGAACGGTATTAATTTATCCGGGGCAATCTTTCGAATGTTTATCAGAAGACGTGTATAGTATAAATCCTTCACGAGAGAACTTAGACAGACTTTTACATACGGTCTTACATTCTGAACGGGATTTTTGTCGTGGAATTATACATACTTGGGGGATCAGTTCAGTTGATAAAGATGATATAACCACAGATGACTTGGAAAGGGCACAAACTTTGGGATGTTTGCATGTTCTCCAGCTAATCCAGGTTATCCAGGAATTAAAAGTAAGTGGTAATAGAGAACGGCCGCGATTATGGATTATTACAAGGGGCAGTCAAGCAGTTTTGGAAGAGGGAGAACCTGTGGATTTTATCCAGGCACCTTTATGGGGGCTGGGACGAACGATTGCCATCGAACAGAGGGAATTGTGGGGCGGCTTGGTAGACTTAGATCCTGAGATCCTAGATGAAAAGGCTGCAGACATGTTATTGGAAGATATTTTTGTGCAGGAAGGAGAAGATCAGGTTGCTTACCGCCAAGGAACGCGTTATGTAGCTCGGCTGAAACGCCACAGTTTGTCCTGCGATCAAAATATCCCTTTCTATTGGCATACAAACGCTACATATTTGATAACTGGCGGGCTTGGGGATTTAGGCATGCAGGTTGCTCGCTGGATGGTGGAACAAGGAGCTAGAAGGTTGATTTTGATGGGAAGAACGGAGTTGCCGCCTCGCACCGCATGGGATAGCATTCTTGAAAGTGAAGAGCGGCTAATCCATCAAATCGAATCTATTAAAGAACTAGAGTCTATGGGAGCCAGCGTTCATTTGGCGGCAGTTGATGTGGCGGATGAAGAGCAGCTTGAAAACTTCCTTGCAAGTTTCCGTAAAGAAGGTTGGCCGCCAATAAAGGGTGTCGTTCATGCGGCAGGGACAGTGGCTGATCAATTACTGACAGAGTGTGATTCGAATTCTTTTAACAAAGTTTTACGGCCAAAGGTGCAGGGGGCTTGGCACCTTCACCATTTGTTAAAAGATGTCCCACTGGACTTTTTCATTGTATTCTCGTCAATTTCCACGGTAGTCGGTTCGCCTCGTTTGGGGAGCTATGCAGCGGCAAATGCCTTTTTGGATGCTTTAGCGCACTATCGGCATAATCTTAAATTACCGGCACTGAGTATTAACTGGGGTCCCTGGGCGGAAATTGGTATGGCAGCGCGCTTTAACATTCTGTCATCCACGACCAGTATGGGGATAAATGCACTGTCACCTATGCGTGGGTTACAGATACTGGATAATCTAATGAATAGAGATATGACTCAGGTTGTAGTCATGGATGTAGATTGGGAACGCTGGCGTATGGTATATCAGCAGATTGGAGAGGCGGCGCTGGTTGCTGATTTGCTGTTAGCGGAAAGCGAAGCAGCGGCAACGGTCAGTAATGCCATCGGACAGGAAAGCAGCATTCGTAAAGAGCTTATGACGGTAAATGGGGATGAGCGCTGCAAAATTTTAGAGAGTTATCTTTGTGAGCAGGCAGCTCAGGTATTACGGATGTCCAAAGAAAAATTGGATATTCATATTTCTTTAAATAATTTAGGACTTGACTCCATTATGTCCATCGAGTTAAAAAACAGAATTGAAAAAACGCTGGGTGTAATGGTTCCAATGGTATATTTCTTACAGGGACCCAGCATTGCGGAAATGGCTGAGAAAATCCAGGAACTATTGAAAGTAGACTCTGGAATTTCAGCCATTCCTATCGCACCAGAACAGGAATACTATCCCGTGTCATCGGCACAAAAGCGAATGTTTATTTTGAATCAGTTCGAAACAGACGAGACTGTCTATAACAATTTTGTGGCCTTTAAGGTTGCAGGTGCTCTGAACAAGTGCCAATTTGAGAAGGTACTCAACACACTCATCCAAAGACACGAGACATTACGAACTTCTTTTGAAATTATTAATGGGGATCCTGTCCAAAGAATTCACCAAGAGACTGAGTTTTCTATCGAATTTATTCAAGGGGAAAAAGAAGATATAACGGAGATCATTCAAAACTTTGCCCGTCCTTTTGATCTAAGTAAAGCACCGCTTATTAGGGTGGGGCTGGTTGAAGTGGCAGATGATGAACATGTCGTATTATTCGATATGCACCATATCATATCAGATGGCGTGACAGCAGAAGTCTTTATAAAAGAGCTGGCAAGCTTATATGAAGGTCAAGAATTGCCGGAATTAAGAATTCAGTATAAGGATTTTGCTGTTTGGCAAAACAGTGCATATCAAACAGAAGCGTTAAAACAGCAGGAAACATATTGGTTAAAAGCCTTTAGCGGAGAACTTCCCGTAATCAATATGCCAAGTGATTATCCAAGACCACTCGTTAGAAGATTTAAAGGAGAGGTATTGCGATTTTCTTTGGGAGAAGAAGTAACGGAAGAGTTGAACAAACTTGCCATGGAAACGGGTACGACTTTATATATGGTGCTGCTGGCAGCATATAATGTTGTACTGTCCAAATATACTGGGCAGGAAGATATTATCGTAGGGTCACCTATTGCAGGAAGACAGTATGCAGACTTGCACAATATTATTGGTGTATTTGTCAATACGCTAGCGATGCGGAATTACCCGGAAAAGAATAAAAACTTCCTGGATTTTTTACGAGAGGTCAAGGAGAATGCACTTAAGGCTTATGAAAATCAAGATTATCAATTTGAAGAACTGGTGGATAAGCTGGATATACCAAGGAATTTGAGCAGGAATCCACTGTTTGATACGATGTTTGCGCTGCAAAATGTGGATATAACGGAACTGAACATTGGAAATTTGAGATTTTCCCGCTATCAATTTGACAATAAGATTGCAAAATTTGATTTGACCTTAGAGGCAATCGAAAGAAACAACCAGTTAGATTTTACATTAGAGTATGATACCAAGCTTTTTAAGAAAGAAACAGTGGAAAGACTCAGAAGACACGTCGAAAACGTATTAAACAGCATCGTAGAGCAGCCGCAAATTAAGTTAGCGGATATTGAACTTGTATCGGAAGAGGAGAAACAGCAAATCCTCATTGACTTTAACAATACGAAAACCGCCTATCCTAAGGATAGGACTATCCAGGAACTCTTTGAAGAGCAGGTGGCAAAGAATCCTGAGCATATTGCTGTAGCCTTTAAAGAACAGCAGCTCAGCTATCAAGAACTGAACAATAAAGCCAATCAACTGGCAAGGGCGCTAAGAAATAAGGGCGTAAAAAAGAGCAGTATTATCGGTATGATGGTAGAGCGCTCGCCAGAAATGATTATCGGAATTATGGGAATCTTAAAGGCTGGGGGAGCGTATCTGCCCATTGATCCAGAATATCCGGAGGAACGGGTCAGCTATATACTGGAAGACAGTGGGACAGGAATTTTAATAACTCATAAACACTTGGCGGCAACAATCGCCTTTAACGGGGACATCATCGATGTAGATGACCCGGAATTATACCAAGGGAATGCAACAAACGTAGCAAAAGAAAACACCTCACAGGATTTAGCTTATGTGATCTATACCTCAGGTTCGACGGGGAAACCCAAGGGAAATCTAACCATGCATCACAATGTTACCCGGGTTGTCAAAAACACGAACTACATTGAGATCATCGAAAAAGACGTACTGCTGCAGTTATCCAATTACGCATTTGACGGTTCCGTATTTGATATCTATGGCGCACTGTTAAATGGAGCAAAGCTTGTGCTGGTTGACAAGTCGAGCATACTGGACATGAACAGGCTGGCCAAGGTGATTGAACAAGAAAAAGTAACCGTCTTCTTTATTACCACTGCTCTCTTCAATACATTGGTAGATATCAATATAGAATGCTTAAGATATGTAAGAAAAGTACTATTCGGTGGAGAAATGAGTTCGGTAAGACATGTACGCAAAGCCTTCGAATATATGGGAAAGGGCAGAATTATACATGTTTATGGTCCCACAGAGAGCACAGTTTTTGCGACCTATTATGAAGTGAAACATATAGAAGATGGGGAATTAAGCGTACCCATTGGGGCTCCTATCGCCAATACCTCCATTTATATACTGGATCAAGGCGGAAATCTACAGCCAATCGGTGCACCAGGAGAACTGTGTATATCCGGCGATGGTTTAGCTACAGGATATTTGAACAGACCGGAATTATCGGCTGAGAAGTTCGTCGCGGATCCATTCGTGCCAGGTGAGAGAATGTATCGGACAGGCGATCTTGCCAGATGGTTACCGGATGGCAATATCGAATTCTTAGGGCGAATTGATCATCAAGTCAAGATAAGAGGTTTCCGAATCGAATTGGGCGAGATTGAAGGCGAGTTGTTAAATCATCCTTCCATAAAAGAAGCCTTAGTTGTTGCGAAGGAAGAGATAACGGGCTATAAATATCTATGCGCCTACATCGTAGTTACCCAAGAGCTGACGGTAACAGATATTAAGGAACATTTAATCAAAACACTGCCCGAGTACATGATCCCGTCAACCTTTGTGCAGCTTGACAAGATGCCCTTAACACCAAATGGGAAGATTGACAGAAAAGCATTACCGGAACCAGAAGGAAAAATGAGTACTGGGACAGAGTATGTAGCGCCGCGCAATGAAGCGGAAGAAAAACTGGTTAAAATCTGGCAGGAAGTTTTAGGGGTAGAAAAAATCGGGATTGAAGATAATTTTTTTGAATTAGGCGGACATTCCTTAAAGGCCATAACCCTTGTCGCCAAAATTCACAAAGAATTTGGGGCAGAGGTGCCATTGCAGGAAGTCTTTAAAGCCCAAACAGTCAAAGAACTGGTTAAGGTAATCAAGGGTGCGGTACAAAATAGCTATGCGGCTATTGAACTGGCAGCTAAGCAAGAGTACTATCCCGTATCATCGGCACAAAAGAGAATGTTTATCCTGAACCAATTCGAAGCTGAGGATACTGCCTATAACATGCCAGCCGCATTTAAAGTAGAAGGTTCTTTAGATAAAGAACGTTTTGAAAAAGCTTTGCAAAAACTTGTTCAGCGGCATGAAACATTACGGACTTCCTTTGAGTTCATCAATGGCGAACCGGTACAAAGGGTTCACGAAGAATGTAATTTTACGATTGATTACCGTGAAGGGGCAAATCAAGATATAATAAATATTTTTCAAGCCTTTGTCCGTCCCTTTGATTTAAGCAAAGCTCCATTGCTTAGAGTGAATTTAATAGAATTATCCAATAACAAACATATTGTATTGTTTGATATGCACCATATTATATCCGATGGTGTATCCATTGGAATTTTAGTCAAGGAATTGGCAAGCTTATATGAAGGGCAGGAACTGCCAGAACTAAGAATCCAGTACAAAGATTTCTCTGCTTGGCAAAATAATCTACTGGTCACCGAAAACTTTAAACAGCAGGAAGCATATTGGTTACAGGCTTTCGCGGGAGAAATTCCGGTACTCAATATGCCAAGTGACTATGCAAGACCGCCCATCAGAAGCTTTGAAGGAGATCAGCTGGAAATTGTCTTGGGAGAAGAATTGACGGAAGCGCTAAACAAACTTGCCAGCCAAACTGGAACGACCATGTATATGGTGCTATTGGCGGCGTATAATGTAGTACTATCAAAATATACTGGTCAGGAGGATATCATCATAGGGTCACCAATTGCAGGTAGATCCCATGATGATTTGGAAAATATCGTCGGTATGTTTGTCAATACATTGGCAATGAGAAACTATCCGGAAAGCAATAAAAGCTTTCTGGAATTTCTGCAAGAAGTCAAAATAAATGCACTCGCGGGTTATGAACATCAGGACTACCAATTTGAAGAACTGGTAGATAAATTAGATATACCGAGAGACTTAAGCAGGAATCCTCTGTTTAGCACTTTGTTCAGTCTCCAGAATGTAGATATAACAGAGCTTAAAATAGGAGAATTACAATTTTTAGCCTATGAACTCGACAATAAGACCGCGAAATTTGATCTGACTTTACGAGCAATCGAAAGAAATAACCGTTTGGAATTTACGTTGGAGTACTATAGCAAACTCTTTAAGAAAGAAACGGTTGAACAATTTGGCAGACACTTTGTTAATATACTAAGTAGTATCGTAACTCAGCCTGAAAACAAACTGACAAAAATCGATATGCTTGCAGAGAATGAAAAAAGACAGATATTGGTTGATTTTAACAACAATGATGCTGTTTATCCGACGAATAAAACAATTGCCGCATTGTTTGAGGAACAGGTTGAAAAAACACCCGATCATATTGCAGTAACTTTTAAAGAGCAGCATTTAACCTATGGAGAATTAAACACCAAAGCCAATCAATTGGCAAAAGTATTAAGAAATAAGGGCGTACAGCCAAATAGTATTGTAGGCATTATGGTAGAACGGTCGCTGGAGATGATGATTGGGCTAGTCGGAATCTTGAAGGCCGGGGGAGCCTATCTGCCCATTGATCCTGAACACGGGAAAGAAAGAATAGCGTATATGCTGGAAAATAGTCAGGCTAAAATCCTTATTACACAAAATTGCTTTATCAAGCAGGCACCTACAAACATTGAAATAATTGACCTTGCAGATAAAAACATAGCCTGCGAAGAATCTTCAAACGTTAGTATCCTGAATAAACCACATGATTTAGCTTATGTGATTTACACATCAGGTACGACCGGAAAGCCTAAAGGAGTTATGATTGAACAGCGTAATGTCATAAATCTGGTTTATGGTCTGCGAGATCGTGTATATGGTGAATATGCTTCTGTTTTAAATATAGCGTTATTATCGCCATATGTTTTCGATGCCTCAGTCAAACAGATTTTCCCAGCTCTTTTATTAGGACATCATTTGTGCATCGTACCAGAAAACATACGATTTGAGCGGGCGGGATTACTCAATTTTTATCGTGAAAACGAAATTGACATTTCTGACGGAACACCAGCGCATCTTAGCGTGTTCAATTCCATTTCCAAAAGTGACGAATATCTAGGCGTCAAAGAATTCTTGATAGGTGGCGAAGCACTCTCCTACACAGTGGTACAAGAATTTCTCAATCACTTTAACAATGACCAAATTAAGATTACAAATGTTTACGGACCCACAGAGTGTTGTGATGTTGCCACTGTTCATGAAGTGGATTGCAGTGAACATCATTCAGGCGATATTATTCCCATTGGCAAACCCATCTCCAACGTAAAAGTCTATATATTGGGGAAAGATTTAATGCTTCTTCCGGTCAATGCCATAGGCGAGGTCTATATTGGCGGACAAGGCGTCGGCAAGGGATATCTAAATAAGTCTGAATTGACGGCAGAAAAGTTTATAGATAATCCTTTCATGCCAGGAGAAAGAATGTACAGGACAGGGGATTTGGCCAGATGGCTGCCTAATGGAACTATAGAGTTTTTTGGCAGAATGGATCATCAAGTCAAGATTCGGGGCTTTAGAATTGAGTTAGGAGAAATTGAAGTCCAGTTACTAAATCATGAATGGATAAAAGAAACAATTGTTATTGCCAAGGAAGATATAACTGGTCAGAAGTACCTGTGTGCCTATATCGTAGTCGAGCAGGAAGTGACGATTGCAGAGCTTAGGGAGTATTTAGCTAAGGTCGTGCCTGACTACATGATCCCATCAAGTTTCGTACAGCTTGAAAAGATGCCGTTAACCCTAAACGGGAAGATTGATAGGAAAGCATTACCGGAGCCAGAGGGAAGGGCTAATACTGGAAAAGATTATGTAGCTCCAAGGAACAGCACCGAAGAAAACCTGACGAGAATTTGGCAGGAGGTCTTGGGGGTTGAAAAAGTTGGGATTGAAGATAACTTTTTTGAGCTTGGAGGTCACTCATTAAAAGCGGTAACGCTGGTAGCTAAAATCCATAAACAATTTGGGGTTGAAGTGCCGCTCACAGAAGTATTCAAAGCACAAACTGTCAAAGAACTCAGTAAAGTGATTGAAGGTGCTGCGCAAAATAGCTATGCAGCTATCGAGCCAGTTGGCAGACAGCAATACTACCCGGTATCTTCAGCGCAAAAGAGAATGTTTATCCTGAGTCAGTTTGAAACGGCTGACACAAGTTATAACATGCCAGCGGCATTTGAAGTAGAAGGTGCTTTAGACAAAGATCGATTAGAAAAGGTATGGCAAAATCTTGTTCAGAGACATGAAACATTACGAACCTCCTTTGAGGTCATCGATGGGGAGCCTGTACAAAGGATCCATGAAGAGATTGAGTTTGCTGTCGACTTAATCCCAGGGACAAAAGAAGATATACCGAATATCATCCAAACTTTTGTGCGTCCCTTTGATTTAAGTAAGGCCCCGTTACTGAGAGTGGGTTTGGTAGAACTAACCGAAAACCTGCATGTTGTGCTATTTGATATGCATCATATTATATCTGATGGTGTATCCATGAGAATTTTAGTCAAAGAGTTGACAAGGCTTTATGAAGGTCAGGAATTGCCGGAACTAAGGATTCAGTATAAGGATTTTTCCGCTTGGCAAAATAACTTGCTGACAACGGAAAGATTTAAACAGCAGGAAGCTTACTGGTTACAAGCTTTTGCGGGAGAACTTCCCATACTTGATATGGCAAGTGATTATCCAAGACCAGCCATTCGGAGCTTTGAAGGGGATCGGCTGAACTTTGAATTAGGAGAAGAATTAACAGGAGAGCTGAACCGACTCGCCATAGAAAACGGCACGACCCTGTATATGGTACTGCTGGCAGCCTATAATGTCGTACTATCAAAATATACCGGGCAAGAAGATATTATTGTAGGATCACCTATTGCTGGCAGACCGCATGCGGATTTAGAAAACATGGTGGGTATGTTTGTGAACACGCTGGCGATGCGAAATTATCCGGAAAGAAATAAAACTTTCCTGGAATTTTTACAAGAAGTTAAAGTCAATGCTCTCATGGGTTATGAACATCAGGATTATCAATTTGAAGAACTGGTAGATAAGCTGGATATACCAAGGAACCTAAGTAGAAACCCGTTGTTTGATACTATGTTTGCTCTTCAAAATACGGATCAAGCTGTACTGGCAATTGGAGATTTAAGATTTTCCCGTTATGAATTGGAAAATAAAATCGCAAAATTTGATCTAACCTTAGAAGCGGCAGAAAGAAACAACCGTTTAGCGTTTATGCTGGAGTACGATAGTAAATTATTTAAGTCAGAAACGGCGCAAAGGATGAGAAGGCACTTTGTTAGCGTACTGAACAGCGTCGTAGATCAGCCGGGAATCAAGCTGGGGAATGTTGAACTGGTATCTGAGGAAGAAAAGCATCAGATCTTTGTTGACTTTAACAATACGAAAACGGTCTATCCAAAGGATAAGACGATTCAGGAATTGTTCGAGGAGCAGGTTGAAAAAGCCCCTGATCATATCGCTGTAATCTTTGAGGAGCAGCTGCTTACCTATAAGGAATTGAACAATAAAGCCAATCAATTGGCAAGAGTGCTAAGAAATAAGGGGGTAAAAAATAACAGTATTGTCGGAATAATGGTAGAACGTTCACCGGAGATGATCGTTGGGATCATGGGAATTCTAAAGGCCGGAGGAGCATACATGCCCATTGATCCGGAGTATCCGGAGGAAAGAATCCGCTATATGTTGGAAGACAGTGGCACGGGGATTCTGGTTACTCAGAAATCACTGGAAAAGAAAGTCGCGTTTGATGGGAATGTCATCCATGTGAACGATCAGCAAATATACCAGGGTGATATTGAAAACGTAGTAAACGAAAATACCTCGCGGGATTTAGCCTATGTGATCTATACCTCAGGATCCACAGGGAAACCTAAAGGGAATCTGACCATGCATTACAATGTAGCCCGCGTTGTCAAAAGTACAAACTATATTGAAATAACCCGAGAGGACGTCTTGCTGCAATTATCGAACTATGCTTTTGACGGCTCGGTGTTTGATATTTTTGGAGCATTACTAAACGGCGGAAAGCTTGTACTTGTTGATAAAGCATGTGTGCTGGATATGAACCGGTTAGCCAAGACGATCGAAGCAGAAAAGGTAACAGTCTTCTTCATTACTACCGCCCTGTTTAATACGTTGGTTGATGTAAATATTGAATGTATGAAAAAGGTAAGAAAAGTACTGTTTGGTGGAGAACAAAGTTCGGCAAGGCATGTACGCAAGGCCTACGAATATTTGGGAGGCGGCAGGATCATCCACGTTTATGGTCCTACCGAAACTACAGTTTATGCAACTTACTATGAAGTAAATCATCTTGCAGATGGCGACCTGAACATACCAATTGGGGCTCCTATTGCTAATACCTCTATTTATATACTGGATCAGGCAGGAAACCTACAGCCTGTCGGTGCTCCGGGAGAACTGTGTATCTCTGGTGATGGTTTGGCTAAAGGGTATTTAAATAGGTCAGAATTGACAGCAGAGAAATTTGTAGAAAATCCATTTGCATCAGGTGAGAGAATGTATCGGACGGGTGATCTTGCCAAATGGTTATCCGATGGGAATATTGAATTCTTAGGAAGAATCGATCATCAAGTTAAGATAAGAGGTTTCCGGATTGAATTAGGTGAGATTGAAGCTGAACTGATAAAACATCCGTCGATAAAGGAAGCATTAGTGATTGCCAAAGATGATGTAAGTGGTGGTAAGTATTTATGTGCTTATCTCGTAATTGAGCAGGAGCTGGTCATTCCCGAGATTAGAGAGCATTTAGCGAGAAAACTGCCTGATTACATGATTCCATCAGTCTTTGTGCAGCTTGATAAGATGCCATTGACGCCTAATGGGAAGATCGACAGAAAGAGTCTTCCGGAACCTGATGGTACTGTCAATGCCGGCACGGAATACGTAGCACCCAGGAACGCAGCAGAAGAAAAACTGGCTAAGGTATGGCAGGAGGTCTTAGGAATCGAAAGAGTTGGGATTGAAGATAACTTTTTTGAGCTTGGAGGTCATTCCTTAAAGGCGATCACTCTTGTTGCTAAAATCCATAAAGAGTTTGGGGCTGAGGTGCCACTACAGGAAGTATTTAAAGCGCAAACAATCAAAGCGCTCATCAAAATCATGGAAGGTGCAGTAGAGAATAACTATGTAGCAATTGAATCAGTAACTGAGCAAGAGTACTATCCGGTATCCTCGGCGCAAAAGAGAATGTTTGTACTGAATCAGTTCGACACAAAGGATATAAGCTATAATATGCCGGCCGCCTTTATGGTAGAAGGTTCTTTAAACAAGGAACATTTTGAGCAAGCCATACAAAAACTTGTTGAGCGGCATGAAACCTTACGAACCTCCTTTGAGCTAATTGGTGGGGAACCTGTACAACGGGTCCATCAAAAACTCGTTTTTACCATTGAATGGATGCAGGGCAAACAAGAAAATGCAGCTCAAATCGTTAACAATTTTATTCGTCCTTTTGATGTAAGTAAGGCTCCATTATTCAGAGTGGGCCTAATGGAAATGGCAAAGAATAAGTATATGGTGCTGTTTGACATGCACCATATCATATCCGATGGTGTATCCATGGGAATTTTAGTCAAAGAATTGGCTAGCTTATATGATGGTCAGGAATTACCAAAATTAAGAATTCAGTACAAAGACTTTTCAGCTTGGCAAAATAATCTGCTGACAAGCGAGAATTTTAAAAAGCAGGAAGCATATTGGCTGCAAACCTTTGCGGGAGAACTTCCGGTACTTAATCTGCCAAGTGATTATCCAAGACCACCGGTTAGAAGTTTTGAAGGGGAACGGCTGGAATTTGTTTTGGGAGAAGAATTGACGGCGGAGTTAAACAAACTTGCCGGGCGAACTGGTACGACTTTGTATATGGTGCTGCTTACGGCATACAATGTTGTACTATCCCAATATACCGGTCAGGAAGATATCATTGTAGGAACACCAATTGCAGGTAGGCCTCATGCGGATTTAGAGAATATAATCGGTGTATTTGTCAATACCCTGGCGATGCGGAACTACCCGGAAGGGAACAAGAGCTTCTTAGAATTTTTGCAGGAGGTCAAGGAGAATGCACTTGCCGGTTATGAACATCAGGACTATCAATTCGAAGAACTGGTGAACAAACTGGATATACCGAGAAGCTTAAACAGAAATCCCCTATTTGACACTATGTTTACGCTGCAAAATGTGGATATAACAGCACTTACAATGGGCAATTTGCAGTTTACCCCTTATGAACTTAGCAATAAGACGGCTAAATTTGATCTGACGTGTCAAGCTCTTGAAAGAAATAATCGTTTGGAGTTTACTGTGGAGTACTATAGCAAACTCTTTAGAAAAGAAACAATAGAACGCTTTGAAAAACACTTTATTAACACGTTAACAACCATTATTAATGAGCCGCACATCAAATTAGCGGCAATTGAAATGCTGGCAGAGGATGAAAAACAACAAATATTGATTGATTTTAATAATAGTCAAATGAACTATCCCAAAAATAAGACTGCTTTAGAGCTCTTTGAAGAACAGGTAGAGAACTTGCCGAAGGATACAACCGCAGTTATGTTTGGAGCGGAACGCCTAACTTATCAAGAGTTGAATCGCAAAGGAAACCAACTGGCACGAATATTAGGAAGTAAGGGTGTAAAACCAAACAGTATTGTTGGTATCTTGGCTGAGCGCTCCCTGGAAATGATGATCGGGATGATTGGGATTTTGAAAGCTGGAGGGGCCTATCTGCCTATTGATTCGGATTATCCAGAGGAAAGAGTTCGTTATATGCTGGCAGACAGCGGCGCCAACATCTTATTAACCCAGAAACATTTAGTTGATAAAGCAGTTTTTCTTGGTGAAACCCTCCAGTTAGACGATGAAAACCTGTATTGTGGAAATGATGACAATCTATATTTGAAAACCAATCCACGGGATTTAGCCTATGTGATTTATACTTCGGGATCAACGGGCAAACCCAAAGGCGTTATGATTGAGCATGTCAGTCTTGTTAATCTGATATCCTGGCACCAACGGGTCTATAATATCACCCAGGAAGACAGGGCAAGTCAATTAGCCGGCCCAGCTTTTGATGCCGCTGTTTGGGAAATATGGCCGTATTTAGCCTCTGGTGCAGGGCTGTATATTCCTAAGAAGGAAACCAGAATTTCTACAACCGGACTCATTAAGTGGCTAAAAGACAACGAGATTACGATAAGCTTTATGGCGACACCCATGGCTGAAGCACTCTTGGCTGAGGAATGGCCTCTTGACATACCTTTAAGGGCGCTATTGACAGGCGGGGATAAATTGCATCGCAGGCCTTCCCGTGAATTGCCCTTTACCTTACTCAATCATTATGGGCCTACGGAAAATACAGTGGTGGCAACTTGGACCAGCGTAAGTCCTGATGCGCATAAGGATATGCTTCCTTCTATCGGTCGTCCTATGGATAATGCCCAAATCTATATTGTGGATAGAAATAACAAATTGCAGCCCATCGGGGTAGCTGGGGAACTGTGTATAGCGGGGGATGGACTAGCCAGAGGTTATTTAAACAGGCCGGAATTGACGGCAGAGAAATTTGTAGCAAATCCTTTTGTACCTGGTAAAAAAATGTATCGGACAGGTGATTTGGCTAGATGGCTGCCAGACGGAAATATTGAATTCTTAGGCCGCATTGACCATCAGGTGAAGATTAGAGGCTTTAGGATTGAACTAGGCGAGATTGAAATTGGACTGATGAACCATCCAGCTATAAAAGAAACGGTTGTTATGACAAAGGACGATCTAAACGGTCAGAAATATCTGTGTGCTTATATTGCAGCTGAGGGAGAGGTTAGAGTTGCGGAGCTTAGAAAATATTTAAGTGAAATCTTGCCCGATTATATGATTCCGCCGACTTTTGTACAACTTGAGACGATGCCGTTAACGTCCAACGGGAAGATCGACAGGAAAGCACTGCCCGAACCGGGGGAAAGGTTTGCTACTGGAACAGAATATGTAGCGCCGAGAAACAAAAGGGAAGAAATCCTAGCACAAATTTGGCAGGAAGTTTTAGGAATTGAAAAGGTAGGGATCGAAGATAACTTTTTTGAGCTTGGGGGACATTCACTGAAAACAATAACCCTTGTAGCCAGAATCCATAAGGAATTTGGGGTAGAAGTATCTCTGCAGGACGTGTTTAAATCCCAGACCATTAAGGAACTGAGCAACATTATTGGAGGCTCGGCACAACAAACCTATATTGATATCGAACCGGTAGCCAAACAGGAATACTATCCGGTATCATCGGCGCAAAAGAGAATGTTTATCCTAAGTCAGTTCGCAAATAATGGTACGACCTATAACATGCCGGCCGTTCTTGAAGTGGAAGGTTCTTTGGACAAGGATCGTTTGGAAGCGGTATGGAGAAAACTGATAAAGAGGCACGAAACGTTACGAACTTCCTTTGTTGTAGTCGCTGGCCAACCAGTACAAAGAGTACACCAAGAGATTGATTTTTCCATCGATTGCATGCAAGGTGCTGAAGGAGATATACACGATATCATTCAGACTTTCGTTCGTCCCTTTGACCTAAGTGAAGCTCCATTACTTAGAGTGGGATTGGTAGAATTGTCCAAAGAAAACAAGTATATTCTATTATTTGATATGCATCATATTGTTTCTGATGGTGTATCTATAGGGATTTTAATCAAAGAACTGGCAAGCTTGTATGACAGGCAGAAACTGCCGGAAATTAAAATCCAATACAAAGACTTTTCGTCTTGGCAGGATAATATGTTTCGGACTGAAGGGTTTAAGAAACAGGAGACATACTGGATGCAGACCTTCGCGGGAGAACTTCCCGTATTGAATATGCCAAGCGATTATTCACGGCCAGCTGTCAGAAGCTTTGAGGGAGATAGGCTGAATTTTAGTTTGGAAAAAGAACTGACGGGAGAGTTACGCAAACTCGCTAGCCAAACTGGCACTACCTTATATATGGTGCTGCTGGCGGCATATAACGTCTTACTGGCGAAACATGCTGGTCAAGAAGATATAATCGTGGGAACGCCTATTGCTGGCAGACCCCATGCAGACTTAGAAAATCTGGTGGGTATGTTTGTTAATACACTGCCCATGAGGAACTACCCGGCAGGAGAAAAAAGCTTCTTGGAATTTTTACAAGAGGTCAAGGAACATGCCCTCAGTGCCTATGAGCATCAAGATTATCAATTTGAAAAGTTAGTGGAAAAGCTGGATATGTCCAGGGAGTTAAATCGAAATCCGTTATTTGATACCATGTTTGCTTTGCAGAACATTGAAATGAACCCACTGGAAATGGGAACGTTGCGATTCATCCCTTACGAATGGGATAATAAAACAGCGAAATTTGATCTGACTTTATATGCGGCGGAAGGAAATGACGGGTTGGAGCTGATGTTGGAGTATTATACGAAGTTGTTTTCCAAAGATACGGCGGCAAGAATTTTAAAGGACTATTGTAAAATTCTTGAGCAAGTTACAAAAAATAAAGACATAGTAATAAAAATGATTTCACTAGAAAAACAGTATGTTAAACGTAAGGGGATCCAACAGGACTTGGACTTTAATTTTTAAAACAAGTAATAATTTAGGAGGTGCGTAACATGTTATTAGATAAACATTCTCAGAATATTGTTGTATCAAGCGGAGATTATGAAGAAGAAAAAAAATATTGGCTGGAGAAGTTAGATGGTGATATAAATACAAATGGCTTTTTTGTCAATAATGATCAAAATGAAATGGGCTATACAAAAGCAATGATTAAAAGTAAACTATCAGATGAAGTTTTTCAAAAAATAGTTCGTTTAAGCAATAAGTCTGAATATGCTACCTATGTGATCCTGTTATCTGGCATAACTTATTTGCTGCACCGATATACAGATAGCTGCGATCTTTTAATAGGGATGCCTGTATTTAAGCAAGACATAGATATAGATAGTATATATCTAAATAGTATTTTGCCGCTCCGAAACAGCATTGATGTGGCGGAAAGTTTTAGCGATTTCTTAGGTAACATAAAAAACATTGTCATTGAAGCTGATACTCATCAAAATTATCCCCTTGATACTATTTATGAACAGTTGAATTGGTGTACCGCAGATGATGACGGCTTAGCTTATAAGACAGTCGTTCTGCTGGAAAACATTCACGAGAAGAAAATTATTGACGATTTTAAAATTGATACTATGTTTTCTTTTTTACTGATGGAAGATTCCATTGAGCTTACATTAGAGTATAATGGGAATCTTTATACGGAACAGATAATGAAACAGGTGATGGATCACCTGTTTCATTATTACCAGGAAGTAACTGAGAATCCTCAAATCAGATTATCGGAAATAGAGATTTTATCTGAAGATGAACAAAGAAATATACTAGTTGATTTTAATAATACAGACGTTGCTTATCCAAAAGAACAGACAATTCAAAGCGTATTTGAAGAGCAAGTTGAGAAAAATCCTGATAACATTGCCGTAATCTTTGAGGATCAGCGGCTTACCTATCGGGAGTTAAATAATAAGACGAACCAATTGGCAAGGGCATTACGAAATAAGGGTGTAACGGCAAATAGTTTTGTAGGTATCATGGTGGAACGTTCCTTTGAAATGATTATCGGGATTATCGGGATATTGAAAGCAGGGGGAGCCTATTTGCCGATAGCCCCGGATTATCCAGAGGATAGAATCAGCTACATGCTGGAAGACAGTGGGACAACCATTTTACTAACCCAGGGTCGTTTTCTTAACAAAATGTCATATAAAGGCCGTGTAATTAATTTAGAAGAGGAAAGTTTATATTGTGGCGACGATTCTAACCTGCCATTAGAAAACAATTCTCATGATTTGGCCTATGTAATCTATACTTCTGGCTCAACCGGAAAACCGAAAGGGGTAATGATAGAACATTATTCCGTCATTAATAGAATAAATTGGATGCAAGATTACTATGAACTTGAACCAAAAGACGTTATCATGCAAAAAACTCCTTTTACTTTTGATGTCTCGGTATGGGAAATTTTATGGTGGTTCTTCGTAGGTGCCAGCGTTTGTATGTTAAGGCCAGGCGGCGAAAAAGAGCCTGAAGAGATTGTGAGGTCGATAGCGAAGAACAACGTAACAACCATGCATTTCGTACCTTCTATGTTGGCAGTTTTTTTAAATTATATAGAAAATCGGATCAATTTAAATAAACTTGAAAGTCTGGAGCTGGTATTTTCCAGCGGGGAAGCACTAAATCCGAAACATGCAAATAAGTTTAATGAGCTATTAAAGGGACAGCCTGTCAAATTGATTAATTTATATGGTCCAACAGAAGCTACCGTGGATGTATCTTATTTTGATTGTTCAACGGGGAAGGAACTTAAAATTGTTCCAATTGGTAAGCCCATTGATAATATTAATTTATTTATCGTCAATAGAAATAATAAACTCCAGCCCATCGGTATGGCTGGTGAACTTTGTATTGCAGGAGACGGCTTAGCCAGAGGATATCTAAACAAACCAGAACTGACGGCAGAAAAATTTGTGAAAAATCCTTTTTCCCCGGGTGATCGGATGTATCGTACCGGCGATCTCGCAAGATGGCTTCCCGATGGAAACATTGAATATTTGGGTCGAATCGACCATCAAGTAAAAATTAGAGGGTTTAGGATTGAACTAGGCGAGATCGAAACTGAATTATTAAAATACCCTTCTATAAGAGAAACCGTTGTTGTCGCCAAAGAAGGTAAAGACGGTGATAAATATCTCTGCGCTTATATCGTGGCAGAGCGAGAGGTTACTATATCGGAACTTCGGGACCATCTCTCCCTGGAGTTACCTGATTACATGATACCATCTTATTTTGTACAGCTTGAAAAGATGCCACTCAGTTCAAATGGTAAAGCGGATAGGAAAGCCCTCCCTGAACCCAATAGCAACATGAACACTGGAATCGAGTATATTGCGCCCCAAAATGAAAGGGAAGAATTATTGACCCAAGTATGGCAAGAGGTATTGAAAGTAGAAAAAGTGGGAGTAAAGGATAACTTCTTCAGTTTAGGAGGAGATTCGATTAAGGCCATACAAGTAATGTCTCGCTTGAGTCAATATGGGCTGAACTTAGAAATGCGGGACTTGTTTACGTATCCCATGATTGAAGACTTGTGCAGTCATATAACCTTGATAAGCAGGGATGTTGATCAAGGGATGGTTGAAGGTAAAGTCGGTTTTACACCTATGCAGAGTTGGTTATTTGAGCAAAGTTTTACGGATAAACACCACTTTAATCAGGCAGTTATGTTATATGGGAAAAATGGATTTGATGAACGTATTATTAGAAAAGTTTTTTCAAAATTGGTAGAGCATCATGACGCTTTACGAATGATTATTAAGGCTGATGCGGGCAATATGGTCCAGTTTAACCGAGGTCTTGAAGGCAAATTTTATTCATTAGAAATGGTAGATGTAAGGAATCGTAATAATTGTAGGGACATAATTGAGCAAGAAGCGGATCGAATTCAAAGAAGTATTGATCTAAGTGATGGTCCTTTGATTAAATTGGGGCTGTTTAGGACCAATGCAGGGGATCACCTCTTAATCGTGATTCATCATTTGATAGTTGATGGGGTATCCTGGAGGATTATACTTCAGGATCTTTTTAGTGGGTATATTCAGGTACAGAGCAATGAGGAAATAAAATTTGTGAATAAGACCAATTCATTTAGAGATTGGTCAGATGGATTGGCTGTTTACGCCAATAGCCGGGAACTATTAAACGAAATAGAATATTGGATAAAGCTTGAAGAAACACATGTAAAGCCGCTTCCTAAAGATAAAGTCGTTAAGGGAAGAAGAAGTGGAGATAATGGTTATATTCAAATTAAATTAACCGAAGAAGAAACAGAAACATTGCTGAGGCAGGTTAATTCAGCCTATAACACGGAGGTAAATGATATTCTGCTTACCGCCCTAGGTCTTACTGTTAAAGAATGGACAAGAGAAGACCAGGTGTTAGTCAATTTGGAAGGACACGGCAGAGAAAAAATAATAAAGGATATTGATATAGCAAGGACTGTTGGATGGTTTACTGCCCAATACCCTGTGATCTTAGACATGAGTGGTGATCGGAATCTTGCCTATAGGATAAAATCAGTAAAAGAAAGCATGCGGCAGATACCCAATAAAGGAATCGGCTATGGAATTCTTAGATACCAGACCTTACCTGAGAATAAGGGAGCTTTAAAGTTTAACTTGGAGCCAGAAATTAATTTCAACTATCTTGGACAATTTGATGGGGATGTAAATACTGAACTATTTACGATCTCGGGTATCCCTACGGGAAAATCGATATCTCCATACATGGAAAATCTGTATGCGATGGATATAAACGGAATGGTTGCCAAGGGAAGATTAATATTAAACTTTACTTATCATAAAGGCGAGTATGAAAATGGTACGATTATAAAAATTGCAAAGATTTTCAAGGAAAATCTGCTGCGCATTGTTGATCATTGCGCAGGACTCGAATCCACCGAGATGACACCAAGTGATTTTACTTTAAAGAGTATTACTCTTGACGACCTTGAGGATCTTGAAGATGCATTTAGTGATGTTGAATAAAAGTTCATCATGCTGATTTTTATAAAAGTAAGGTTTGGGAGGGAATTCAATGAGTAATGGTAAGAAAAAAGATAAAAAAATAAAAGATATATACATGTTATCTCCCATGCAGGAAGGCATGTTGTATCATTCGCTGCTTTATAGTGAATCGAATGCGTATTTTGAACAGAGTCTCTTATCAATAGAAGGCAGTCTGGATATAAAGTATCTTGAAGAAAGCTTGAATATGCTTATTGAAAGATATGACATATTGCGGACTGTTTTTGTATATGAAAACGTAGAAAAACCAGTTCAGGTTGTTATGAAAACACGTAAGGCGCAGATTCCTTTTGAGGATATAACCTATTTATCAGAATCGGAAAAGAAAACATTCGTTGAAGAATTTAAAATAGGGGACAGACAGAGAGGGTTTGATTTAAGAAAAGACCTTCCTATGCGCATCAGTGTAGTTAGGACGGGAAATGAATCATACAAGTTACTATGGAGTTTCCATCACATTATTATGGATGGATGGTGCATGGGGATCATTCGTAAGGAATTTTTGGCAATATATCATTCTTTAAAAGAAAATCGGCAGCTGAACTTAGGGAAGGTATATCCTTACAGTGATTACATTAATTGGCTTACTCAGCAGGATAGGAAAGAGGCCACGTTATATTGGGAAGGGTATTTAAGAGATTATGAAGAACAGACAGTGCTTCCCCAGAATAAAGGCATTGTAACAGATGGGAAATATGAATTAGCAGAAGTGGCTTTTAAGATATGTGAAAGTACAAGAAAAGATCTAGAGAATATCGTAAAGGAAAATAATGTAACCCTGAATACTATTGTTCAATCAGCATGGGGAATCCTGTTGCAGAGATATAATAATACGAATGACGTTGTATTCGGTGCCGTCGTATCAGGCAGACCTCATGAAATAAAAGGCATCGAGAATATGGTCGGATTATTTATAAATACTCTGCCTGTAAGGATAAAGTACGGTGGCGACGAAACTTTTGCGAGATTAGTAAATAGCGTACAGCAATTTGCAGTAGAGTCTGAGAGGTACAGTTATTATCCTCTAGCCGAAATACAGGCAAATACAGGACTAAGAAGCAGTTTAGTTGATCACATTGTCGTTTTTGAAAATTATCCTGCCGAAGAAGGATTGGATGCGAGAGAGATTGGGTTTACCGTAGGTGATAGTGAGGCTTATGAACAGACGAATTATAACTTTAACATGGTTGTCACTCTTGGTAAGGAATTAACCGTTACGTTTAACTATAATGCACTGGTATATGATCAAGTTTTTATGAATAGAATAAAAGGACATTTTCAAGCAGTTATCGACCAAATAATTGAAAATCCTAATGTTCTGGTAAGAGATATAGATATCCTCACAGCAGAAGAACGGCAAGAACTTTTTGCTTTTAACAATACGCAAGTTCAATACCCTAAATACAAGGTAATTCATGAGTTATTTGAAGAACAGGTTGAGAAAAATCCGGATTATATTGCTGTGAACTTTGAACAAGAAATGCTTACCTATCAAGAACTGAACAATAAGGCCAATCAATTGGCGCGAGTCCTCTCTCATAGGGGAGTAAAAAGAAATAGCATTGTAGGCATAATGACAGAACGCTCTCCGGAAATGATTATTGGACTTATGGGAATCTTGAAGGCTGGAGGGGCATATCTGCCCATTGATCCGGGGTATCCCGAGGATAGAATCCGCTATATGCTGGAAGATAGCGGGACAGACATCTTATTAACGCAGCAGCACTTAGCTGGCCAAGAAGTCTTTTCACGGGAAACCATTTATCTAGATGATCCCAGATTATACTCTGGAGAAAGCTCTAATTTACTCATGGAGCGTAATTCAAAAGATCTAGCTTATGTTATTTATACTTCAGGATCGTCGGGCAAGCCTAAAGGGGTTGAAATTGAGCACACTAGTCTTGTGAATCTTGTATCTTGGCACCAGCGAGTATATAATATCAATTTTCTAGATAGAGCAAGTCAATTGGCAGGACAGGCTTTTGACGCTTCCGTTTGGGAAATTTGGCCTTATTTGACATCCGGTGCGGAGTTATGGATACCTAATAATGACACCAGGGCATCAACAACAGGGCTGATTCAATGGCTTAAGGACAACTTAATCACGGTAAGTTTTATGCCGACACCAATGGCCGAAGCATTACTTGCTGAGGAATGGTCAGATGAAATTTATCTTAGAGCATTATTAACAGGTGGGGATAAACTGCACCGCAGACCTTCCAAAGAAATCCCCTTTACTTTAGTGAATCATTATGGTCCGACCGAGAATACGGTCGTTACAACCTGGGCTTCTGTCAGCCCAGATGAGCCCAAAGAGGTTCTGCCGTCTATCGGCCGTCCTATAGATAATACACAAATCTATATCGTGGACAGAAATAATAATCTGCAGCCCATTGGTATTGCTGGAGAACTTTGTATATCCGGCGATGGTTTGGCAAAAGGTTATTTAAATAGGCCGGAATTGACAGCTGAAAAATTCGTAGAAAATCCTTTCGTACCAGGTAAACGGATGTATCGGTCAGGAGATCTAGCCAGGTGGCTGCCAGACGGCAATATTGAATTTTTAGGCCGGATTGATTATCAAGTCAAAATCCGAGGATTCCGAATCGAACTAGGTGAGATCGAAACCGAAATAATAAACTATCCGTCCATAAAAGAAGCAGTGGTGATTGATAAAGATGATACAAATGACCAGAAGTATTTATGTGCCTTCATTGTAGCCGAACAGGAACTCACCACTAAGGAGCTTAGGGAACATTTAAGTAAAACATTGCCTGAGTACATGATACCGTCAATCTTTGTCCAGCTTGAGAAGATGCCGTTAACGCCCAATGGTAAAATTGATAGAAAGGTCTTACCGGAACCAGAGGGAAGGATTGGAACGAAATATGTAGCACCGAGAAATGAAGGGGAAGAAAAACTGGCACAAATCTGGCAGAGTGTTTTAGGCGTGGAAAAGGTCGGAATCGAAGATAATTTTTTTGAGCTGGGTGGTCATTCGTTAAAGGCAATAAGCCTTGTAGCCAAGGTACATAAGGAATTTGGGGCAGAAGTGCCGCTGCAGCAAATATTTAAAGCCCAAACCATCAAAGAATTAATCAAAATTATCAATAGTGCGGCAGAAAATAATTATGCGGCCATTGAGCCAATAGCAAAGCAAGAATACTATCCCGTATCGTCAGCGCAAAAAAGAATGTTTATCTTAAATCAATTTGGTGTAAATGGCACTGCCTATAACATGTCTGCGGCGTTTAAGGCGGAAGGGGTCTTAGATAAGCAGCGGTTTGAAGAGGTGTGGAGAAAACTAATCCAAAGACATGAAACACTACGGACCTCCTTTGAATTAATTGGGGGGGAACCGGTACAAAGAGTACACAAAGAAGCTGCGTTTACCATTGATTGTTTTTATGGAAAACACGAGGATATCGGAAGTGTTTTTCAGAACTTTGTTCGCCCCTTTGATCTAAGCAAGGCTCCGTTGCTCAGAGTGGGGCTGATTAAACTGGATGAAAACAGCCATGTTGTGTTATTTGATATGCATCATATTATTTCTGATGGCGTATCTATGGGAATATTAACGCAAGAGTTGGCAAGTTTGTATGAAGGACTGGAACTGCCGGAGTTGCAAATTCAATACAAAGATTTTTCGGCATGGCAAAAAAACTTGCAGGCAAGTGAAGTTTTTAAACAACGGGAGACATATTGGTTACAGACCTTAGCGGGAGAGCTTCCGGTACTCAACATGCCGAGTGATTATCCACGACCATCGGTCAAAAGCTTTGAGGGAGATTGGCTAAAGTTTACTCTAGGAGAAGAAGTGACGACAGAGTTAAATAAACTTGCGATGGAAACTAGTACGACCTTATATATGGTACTGATGGCAGCCTATAATATTTTATTGTCAAAATATACGAATCAGGAAGATATCATTGTTGGGACACCAATTACAGGCAGACCCCATGCGAATTTAGAGAACATTGTGGGTATGTTTGTTAATACGCTGACAATGCGAAATTTTCCGGCAGGGAACAAAAACTTTTTAGAATTCTTGCGGGAGGTCAAAGAAAATGCGCTGCAAGGTTACGAACATCAGGACTATCAATTCGAAGAATTGGTAGACAAGCTGGATATAGCAAGAGATGTAAGCAGAAATCCGCTGTTTGATACGATGTTTTCCTTACAGAACATGGACATTGCAGCACTAGAATTTAATAATTTGAAATTTTTCCCTTATGAATTTGCCAATAAGACGGCAAAATTTGATCTAAGCTTAGAGGCAGTGGAGGTAAACGGCTGTTTAGAATTTACGCTGCAATATTATACCAAGCTATTTAAGCGAGAATCAATTGAGCGATTGGGAAGTCACTTTGTTAGTATCTTGAAAAGTATCGTAGTTCAGCCTCAAATCAAGATCATGGACATAGAAATTTTATCAGAAAATGAGAAAAATCAAATACTCTATAATTTTAATAATACAGAAACCATCTATCCGAAAGATCAGACAATACAGGATCTTTTTGAGAAGCAGGTAGCAAGGCATCCAGACAATATCGCGATACTATTTGGTGATAAGCGTCTCACCTATGAAGAGTTGAATAATAAAGCCAATCAATTGGCACGAGTCTTACGCAGCAAAGGCGTAAAAGCCAACAGTATCGTCGGAATTATGGTAGAGCGCTCACCGGAAATGATGATCGGAATTATGGGGATATTGAAAGCTGGCGGGGCTTATTTGCCTATTGACCCGGAGTATCCGCCGGAAAGGATCTGCTATATGCTGACGGACAGTGGAACCAGCATCTTATTAACGCAG
>Ga0316613_10000628_pt1 | contig 26850 bp, 28 predicted proteins | sample OWC_soil_day10_C_2_FD_207647 | JGI IMG/M metagenome (GOLD analysis project Ga0316613, IMG submission 207647) | Wetland soil microbial communities from Old Woman Creek delta, Ohio, United States - OWC_soil_day10_CT_b | ecosystem: Environmental > Terrestrial > Soil > Wetlands | place: USA: Ohio...
TGCTCATGCTATTTACTCCTTGATTTGCTGGTAACAAACCGAGGCAGTATTTAGCATGAGCATTCTACGGGCATAGCCCCACATGAACGATCACCACCTCCATAGGAGGTGGTTTAAGATTGATAACTAAAAGACCACCTCCTAAGGAAGTGGTCTTTTACTTACAGCAGTTCCCGCGCGGCGGACACAATGTCATGCGCCGTCAGCCCATACTCTTTTTGCAGAAAATCCTGCGTTCCCACCTGACCATAGCGCTCTTTCACGCCTACGCGCCGCATCGGCACCGGGCACGTTTCCACTAACACTTCCGCCACGGCCGAACCCAGCCCGTTATGAATGCTGTGATTCTCGCAGGTGACAATCCGCCCGGTCTTCTCGGCGTAGTTCTTCACCAGCATGCGGTCGATAGGTTTTAAGGTAAACATATCGATTACCGCCGCACTAACGCCTTCCTGCGCCAGTTGCTGCGCTGCAGCCAGCGCTTCAGCCACCATAATACCGTTGGCAATCAGCGTAATATCCGTGCCATCACGCAGAACATTGCCTTTGCCGATGGTGAAATGTGAATCCGGTTGATAAATGGTCAGCGCCTGTTTGCGAATTGTGCGCACCCAGTAAAACCCTTCCAGATGAGCCAGTTGGTTCAGGATATCGGCGAACATCACCGCATCCGTCACCTCCAGCACCACTGAATGAGCCAGACCACGCACAATCCCCATATCTTCAAACGACATGTGTGTACCACCGTTGTGGCAGGCGGTCACCCCAGCATCGGAGGCAATGACTTTGACATTGTTGCGCTGGTAATCGAGCGACATAAACAACTGGTCGAAACAGCGGCGGCTGGCAAACGCCGTAAAGGTATGCACAAAGGGTTTGCGCCCGGTCAACGCCAGTCCCGCGGCCGTACCAATAACATTTGCCTCCATGATGCCGCAGTTGATCACCTGTTGCGGATACTGTTTATGCACACCATCCATTGCCATCGAACTCATCAGATCGGCTTCCAGCGCGATAATGTCGCTGCCCGCCGCGATCTGATCGCTGATAAAACCGGCATAAATTTTGCGCATCTCGATACTGTCTTTGCCACCGATTTCAGCCACCTTAATCATGCGCCGCCTCCAGTTGTTCGATGGTTTCGTTAAGCACCTGCTTCATCTCTTCTGTCAGGCGTAAATGGTGCGAGTTACTCAGCTTTTCGAGATACGGCACCCCCTGCCCTTTAATGCTGTCGAGGATCACCAACCGTGGCCGGGCATCAGTAGCCGGAACCGGCTTCACCACTTCCAGAAGTGCAGCGATGTCATCGCCCTTCACCGTACAGACATCGAAACCGAAGGCGCGGAATTTCCCCTCCAGATCGAAAGCGCAAATGATCTCATCCAGTTCACCGTCCAGTTGCTGCTTATTCCAGTCCACAAACACCGTCAGGTTGTTGAGCTTGTGATGGGCAATAAACTGGAACGCTTCCCAACACTGCCCTTCATTCAACTCGCCATCACCAACGATGCAAAACACACGGTTGGGCCTGCCCGCCAGTTTATGTCCCAGAGCCATTCCTCCGGCAATAGAAATGCCCTGGCCAAGTGATCCGGTGGTCGCATCCACGCCCCGGGTTTTTAAGCGATCCGGGTGGCTTGGCAAGCGGGTACCGTTCTCATTGAGCGTTTGCAGCATCTCCTGCGGGAAATAGCCTTTCAGCGCCAGCGTGCTGTAGAGCGCAGGGCCTGCGTGGCCTTTCGACAGCACGAAATAATCGCGCTCCGGCCACTCCGGATCGGCAGGATCAATCCGCATGACGTCGCCATACAGTACAGCAAGCGTTTCCACCACCGACATGCTGCCGCCATAGTGACCAAAGCCCAGGTGCGTCAATGCTTTCAGAGTTTCTACGCGAATATCCCGCGCAAACTGTTTCACTTCCGCAATCGTGCTCATGACTTCGCTCCACTCTTTTCTTCTGTGCCACTGGCAGCAGATTTACCCTTCGACATCAGATTCCAGATGACCAATGCGACGAACACCGCCACCACCAGCCCGGTAATCGCCAGCGGCGACAGGTAACGCGCGAGATTGCCCAATACAATGCCGATAAAGCCAAAGTCAGCGTCCGAGAAGGTCGTATTGGCAAAGCCCAGCGCGCCGAGCACCGGCAACAGCAAGACTGGCAGGAAAGTGATGAGTAATCCGTTGGCGAAGGCGCCGATCATCGCACCACGTCGTCCGCCGGTAGCGTTACCAAACACACCAGCCGTCGCACCGGTGAAGAAGTGCGGCACCACGCCGGGCAGGATAAGTACCAGTTTCATCTGGCCGAGCAGGAATAACCCTACCAGCCCGCCGAGGAAACTGAACAGGAAGCCGACCAGCACCGCATTTGGCGCATAGGGATAAACCACTGGGCAATCCAGTGCCGGGCGAGCGTTGGGCACCAGTTTTTCGGAAAAGCCGGTAAAGGCAGGAACAATCTCCGCCAGAATCAGGCGTACGCCTTGCAGGATAATGAATACGCCAGCAGCAAAGGTGATGGCTTGAATAATCGCGTAGACGAGGAAGTTCTGCCCGGCGCTGAGTTGGCTCTCAACGTACTCACGCCCGGCGCAAACAGCTAAGATCATGTAAATAATGATCATCGTCAGCGAGATGGAGATCGAGCTGTCACGCAGGAAGCTCAGATTTTTCGGCAGGTTCATCTCTTCCGTTGAGCGTGAGCCCTTACCGCATTTACTGCCGATCCAGCCTGACAGCACGTAGCCAAGCGTACCGAAATGGCCGAACGCGATGTCATCGTTGCCGGTGATCCGTTTCATATAACGCTGCGCAATCGCCGGGAAGAACGCCATCACCAGGCCAAGGATCAGCGAACCGGTAAACACCAGTCCGACACCTTCAAAACCAGCGACGGTGAGGATCACCCCAATCATGCACGCCATATAAAAGGTGTGATGTCCGGTCAGAAAAATGTATTTCAGACGCGTAAAGCGCGCGACAATAATATTCGCCACCATGCCGAACGCCATGATCAACGCCGTTGACGCACCATATTTCTCCAGCGCAATTGAAACAATCGCTTCGTTATTTGGAATGATCCCCTGAATGTTAAAAGCATGTTCAAACATGCCACCCAGTGGATTTAACGAGCCGACCAATACCATCGCACCGCCGCCCAATACGATAAAACCGAGAATTGTTTTGACCGTGCCTTTCACTACATCGGAAAAGGATTTTTTCTGCGCAACCAGACCAATAAGCGCAATTAACCCCACCAATACAGAAGGGACTTTCAATATATCAACAACAAAGTTTAGCGTTTCAAGGATAAACATATCCACCTCGCTTTATGCATGCCGCACCATTGTGCAGCGCATCCGGTTGATGTTAACGACTGGCGAAGAAAGCGCTGATTTTCGCTTCCAGTTCATTGATATCAATGATGTTACTGAGAACAACTAACTGGTTTTTCGGCACGCTGGCGCTGGCGGCAATATCTTTTGCCATGACAAATACATCGGCGGCACCTGGTGTGGCAGAAGAGAGATCGGAATGTTCAACCTCAGCTTCGATATTCAGTTTTTTGAGGACTTTCTTAATATTCATTTCGACCATAAAGCTACTGCCCAGGCCGGATCCGCAAATTGCCATTATTTTCATTGTATTTACCTTTTTTGAGTAGAGTACGACCGCATCGCCCATAGCAGGCAATGTGTAATCACTGGTGAAAAAAAATAAAAAATCAGAAGCGCTGAATAATGTTTTTAATTTCCTCCAGGCTGTTTGCACGATGCAATTGCGCCATATCTTCATCACTTGAAAATAGTTCCGCCAGCGCGGCAATCATTTCGATATGGCTGTGTTTATCCGGCGCGGCCAACATAATAATGGTGTCAACCGGATCCGCATCCTCTGCGCCAAAATCGATGCCGCGAGACAATTTTAATAGCGATAATCCTAACCCTTTTGCCCCCTCTTCCGGCCTGGCATGTGGCATTGCCAGCCCCGGCGCCAGCACATAGTACGGCCCCAGTTTCTGGTGCTGAGCGACAATAGCTGTCACATAATCCGGCACGATCGTACCGGATGCGAGCAGCGGTCTGGCACAAATTTCCAGCGCTTGCGGCCAATTCTCCACGCCATCAAGCACCTGAATCGTCTTGTCGTTAAGCCATTGGTCTAACACTTCACACTCCTTATCAGGGATGAGATGGGCAAACTTTATGCAAGTCAGCGGCGCTTATCCGTGATGATAGTCTCAAAGATAGCGCTACCAGCAGGAATGATCGAAAAATGTGATAGCGCTATCAGATATGAAAACGCAGGGGAATTCGCAGAAAAAGCAGGGCTTTCCGGCGTATACTGCCTCGAGATGACTCATAACTCAGCGCCTGAGATATCAGTGCTGTCAGGAAACGGAATGGCAATTACCCGAAAACGTCGGAGCACAGGAAAAGTCACCCTTGCCGATGTCGCGCAGCTCGCTGGCGTTGGCACCATGACCGTCTCGCGGGCGCTACGTACCCCGGAACAGGTTTCAGATAAATTGCGTGAGAAGATAGATGCTGCCGTGCAGGCGTTGGGGTATATGCCCAATCTGGCGGCCAGCGCGCTGGCTTCGGCGTCATCCTGGACTATCGCGATGGTGGTACCGAGCCTTGCCGAATCCGGCTGCTCGGAGATGTTCGCCGGTTTGCAGCAGGTTTTGCAGCCTGCCGGCTATCAGATCATGCTTGCCGAGTCGCAACACCGGCTGGAGCAGGAAGAAAAATTGCTGGAAACGCTGCTCGCGTCTAATCTGGCCGCCGCCATTCTGCTCAGCGTCGAGCACAGCGATATGGTACGCCACTGGCTGAAAAATGCCTCCATTCCGGTGATGGAAATTGGCGCAGTGCGCGCCGATCCGATTGATATGAATATCGGCATCGATAACGTTGCTGCGATGTTCGAGCTGACGCAAATGCTGGTGCAGCGCGGTTACCAGAATATCGGCCTGCTGTGCGCCAACCAGGAGCAGTGGATTTTCCAGCAGCATTTGCAGGGCTGGTATAAAGCGATGCTACGCCACCATATGTCGCCGAACCGGGTGATTAATGCCGCCGCGCCGCCGGTTTTCTCCACGGGCGCGGCACAACTGCCGGAGTTTTTGCTGGCGTGGCCGGAACTGGATGCGCTGGTGTGTGTCTCGGATGAACTGGCCTGCGGCGCACTGTACGAGTGCCAGCGGCGTCGTATTAAAGTACCGGATGATTTAGCGATAGTCGGCTTCGGCGACAGCGACGTCAGCCGGGTATGCCAGCCGCCATTGACCACCATTTCCGTGCCGCACCGCAAAATTGGTATTGAAGCAGGACGCGCGCTGCTGGCGCGCCTGAATGATGAAGCCTGGGAGAACAAAACGCCGATAACACCGACGTTTTGCCTGCGTGATAGCTGCTAGTTGGCTTCCGGGGCTTTTTCCGCATCGTTGCTGGCATTGCGGCTCATCCACAACGCAAGCGCTTTCAGGGAATCAGGGGTGAATTCATCACAGCGGGCGGTGATCTCTTCCGGTGTCATCCAGAAGACCTCGCTCACCTCTTCTTCCTGCAAAGCGAAAGGCCCGTGAGAAACACAGCTGAACAATCCGCCCCAGACGCGGCAATGTTCATCTTCAAAGTAGAACTGACCATGTTCGGCGAAGGGAACGCCGGCAATACCCAGCTCTTCTTCGGCTTCACGGCGTGCGGAATCCAGTAAAATTTCACCGGCCTGCACCACGCCACCGGCGGTAGCATCCAGCATACCGGGCATGAAATCTTTGATTTCGGTACGACGCTGTACCAGAATTTTGCCCATTCCATCATGCACCACAATGTAGGTTGCGCGATGACGCAAACACTGCGCCCGCATCTGTTGCCGGCTTGATTGCGCGATCACCTCATTGTCTTCATTGACAATATCCACCCACTCCATGCCTGCAAAATGACTCTGTTCCACCATCGGGAAATCTTCTCTTTGTGGCGCTCTTTTGGCGCGTTTCGGTTGAAAGGTAAATTACGGATTAATCGCGACCTGCGCAATAATCCGCTGATCATTAAGTGCGATAACGCGCAACACGCCCTCTTCCAGCATGCCGTAACTGGCGGTAAACCCACCTTTGGGAATACTCACCGAACCGGGGTTGAAGTGGAAAATATCGCCCCGCTGCTCCGCTACCGGAATGTGCGTATGGCCATAAACCAACACATCGCCTGCCGCCAGCGGCGGTACATCATCCGGGCCAAGCAGATGTCCATGTGTCAGAAACAAACGGCGTTCTGCTAACAGTACTTGCTGCCAGGGCGCGGTAATTGGGAAATGCAGTAACATTTGATCCACTTCGCTATCACAGTTACCGCGCACGGCGATGATGCGGCTGGCCTGCTCGTTCAGCCGCTCAGCCACTTGCGCCGGTGCATAACCCTGCGGCAGCGCGTTGCGCGGCCCGTGATTCAGCACATCGCCGAGGATCACCAGCCAGTGTGCGTCGCTTTGAGCAAACAGTTCCAGTACGCGCTCCGTCGCGGGCAACGACCCATGAATATCTGATGCAAACATCAGTTTCATCACTGCACCTCATGTGGAAGAAAACAGCTCATGATAACGGAAGTCTGCGGGCATATCAGCCTGAACGCTTAGCGGAAAGTGCAACATAGCGCTGAACGGACGAGCGCTGCCACTGGAATGTGGCATACTCCGTCAGCAGCTCCGGCACCGCATCACCATTCATCACCAGCCGGTTGAGCATCAATGCCAGATCGACATCCGCAATACACCACTCGCCAAACAGATTCGGCTTACCGTGCGCCAGCAGATCGCCCGCGATAGCAAACAATTTTTCCGCACTCACCTGCCCGCCAGCGCTGAGCGGCGCTTTTTTCTCGCCAGCAAAAACGACTTCTGTCGGGCGCTCTTCGCGGATAGGCATTAAATCGCTGCGCAGCCAGGCCTGGATTTGCCGGGCTCGGGCGCGTTTTTGCAAATCGTGTGGGTAGATGCGCCCCCATTCCGGCGGCGCGAAACGCTCTTCGAGATATTCCGCAATCGCCGTCGATTCGCTGAGTTCGAAGCCCTCAATCGCCAGAACCGGCACTCGATGCGTCAGATGGTAACCCGGCCAGCCCGGCGTATGCTGAGCGCCGCTGGCCAGATCGACGGTTTTAAGCGAGAAAGGCAAACCTTTTTCATGCAGCGCGACATATGCCGACAGCACATACGGGGAGAAATAATTGGCATCGGACCATAACGTGATAGCCGGTTCGTTCATAACATCCTCGTTTAATGGTGAGTTTTTCTTCAAAATATAACGTCCTGCCCAGGCTGTCACTTAATGAAAACTCAGCAGCCAGAGGGAACGCCTATACTCTGAGAGTGACGATTATTCTTAGAACCTATCCCATTAGGCTCTTAGACCAGGAGTATTGATGATAGACCTCTATTTCGCGCCCACACCAAACGGTCATAAAGTAACGCTATTTCTGGAAGAGAGCGGGCTGGAATACCGCCTGATCCGCGTTGATATCAGCAAAGGCGACCAGTTTCGTCCGGATTTTCTGATTATATCTCCGAACAATAAAATCCCGGCTATTGTCGATCATATGCCCGCCGATGGCGGCACGCCGCTGAGCGTGTTTGAATCTGGCGCGATTCTGCTTTATCTGGCGGAAAAAACGGGAAAATTGCTCAGCGGCGAACTGCGTGAACGCTATGTCACCCTGCAGTGGATTTTCTGGCAGGTTGCCGGTTTGGGTCCAATGCTCGGGCAAAACCATCACTTTAATCACTTTGCGCCGCAGCCGGTACCGTATGCTATTGAGCGCTATCAGGTCGAAACCCAGCGTCTGTATCAGGTCTTGAATAAGCGGCTGGAGCGGGTGCCATGGCTGGCAGGCGAGCATTACAGCATTGCGGATATCGCCTCCTGGCCGTGGATCCACTCCCACCAGCGTCAGCGCGTGAATCTTGAGGATTATCCCGCAGTGTTTAACTGGTATGAGCGCATCCGTACCCGTCCGGCCACCGAGCGTGCGCTGCAAAAAGCACAGCAGCTATGAAAGCCAGGTAACCTGTTCTGATAGTTAAAAAAATCCGTGAAATGTGTTCGGTATCGCACGCGGATTTGAGCCACTCACTTATGCTGAAATGGAACATCACCAAAGGAGGGAAACATGAAGATACTGATTACTGGCGGGACTGGCCTGATTGGTCGTCATCTCATCCCTCGGCTGCTGGAGCTTGGGCATGACGTCACCGTTGTGACGCGCAGCCCGGCCAAAGCGCAACAGATGCTTGATAGCCGCGTGACGCTGTGGAAAGGGCTAAACGATCACACTCACCTCAATGAGTATGATGCAGTGATCAACCTGGCGGGCGAGCCGATCGCCGATAAACGCTGGAGCGAAGAGCAGAAGCAGCGTCTGTGCAACAGCCGCTGGCAGATAACGCAACAGCTGACGGATTTGATTAAGGCCAGCGACACGCCGCCGCATGTGCTGATTTCCGGATCTGCAACAGGCTACTACGGCGATCTCGGTGAAGTGGTGGTCACTGAAGAGGAGCCGCCGCATAACGAGTTCACCCACAAACTTTGCGCCCGTTGGGAGCAAATTGCCTGCGAAGCGCAAAGCGAACGCACCCGCGTTTGCCTGCTGCGTACCGGCGTGGTGTTCGCGCCGCAGGGCGGGATCCTCGGTAAGCTGCTGCCACTGTTCCGTCTCGGTCTCGGCGGCCCAATTGGCAATGGCCGTCAGTACCTGGCGTGGATCCATATCGACGATATGCTAAACGGCATTCTCTGGCTGCTGGATAACGATCTGCGCGGGCCGTTCAATATGGTTTCGCCCTATCCGGTGCGCAATGAGCAGTTTGCCCACACGCTCGGCCATGTGCTGCACCGCCCGGCTATTATGCGCGCGCCCGCTTTTGCCGTGCGCCTGATGATGGGCGAATCCTCCGTTCTGGTGCTTGGCGGCCAGCGCGCACTGCCGAAACGCCTCGAAGCCGCCGGTTTCGCTTTCCGCTGGTACGATCTGGAAGAGGCTCTGGGAGATATTGTAACCTCTTAATTTTCGTGGCGCCGCCAGCGCCTTTGCAGTGGTAAGCTAAGACGCGTTACTACCGTAAGGACGCTGGCATGACGTTGTACACTTCCCGCTTGACTCTCTCCTCGTTTGCACCTTCCGACTGGCCATTTTTCCTGCAACTGCGCAGTAATGGCATCGTGATGCGCTATATGGGCGAAATCGCCTCTGAAGATCATATCCGTACCCTGTTCGACGATCGTTTTGCCGATCGTCACGCTTTTATTATTCGCAACGCGCAGCATGCTTCGGTGGGTGATATCGGTCTGCGTATCAGCCAGCACAACCCACAGGAAGCCGATGTCGGCTACGCAATTGCGCCCGCCGCGCAGGGGCAAGGCATTGCATCAGAAGCGCTACAGGCGCTGTGCAATTACGCGTTTGATAGCGAGGTACAAGCACTTAACGCATGGGTGCTGGCAGAGAATCAGGGGTCGGTGAGGGTGCTGGAAAAAAGTGGTTTTCAGCGCGTACAGGTGCTGGAAAAAGCCTACCTGCTGCACGGCGAATATCATGACAACTGGATTTACCGGCGAGAAAAAGCATAGATTGAGGCCGCCGTACGGCGGCCTTACATCACTTCAGTGACCCCTTGAGGAACTGCTGTAAACGCGTGCTTTTCGGGTTACCGAACAGCTCATCCGGCGCGCCCTGTTCTTCAATCTTGCCCTGGTGCAGGAAGATAACGTGGGTGGAAACATGGCGGGCAAAGCCCATTTCATGCGTTACCACCACCATGGTTTTCCCTTCTTCCGCCAGCTGCTGCATAATGCGCAGCACTTCACCCACCAACTCAGGATCGAGCGCCGAAGTCGGCTCATCAAACAGCAATACTTCCGGTTCCATCGCCAGCGCGCGGGCAATGGAAACACGCTGCTGCTGACCGCCGGACAAATGCACCGGGTACTTTTGCTGCTGCATCTCATCAATGCCGACTTTCGCCAGATATTTCACCGCGCGCTCGCGGGCTTCCTGCTTGCTCAAGCCCAGCACCTGAATCGGCGCTTCCATGACGTTCTCCAGCACCGTCATATGGCTCCACAGGTTGAAATGCTGGAACACCATCGTCAGACGCGTACGCAGTAAACGCAATTGGTGTTTATCCGCAACACGCAACTGGCCATCTTTATCACGTACCAGATTGATATTCTGGCCGTTGACCACGAGGGTGCCTTCGCTCGGTTTTTCAAGGAAGTTAATACAGCGCAAAAAGGTACTTTTGCCGGAACCGGAGGATCCGATAATGCTAATCACATCGCCCGCGTTGGCCTGCAACGAGACGCCCTTCAGCACTTCATGTTCGCCGTAGCGTTTGTGCAGATCGATAACGTTTAATTTATTCTCAGACATCGTGTTCTCAGTGCGTCGAAGAAGGTTTCATATGCTGCAACCAGCGCTTTTCCGCCTTGCGGAATAAGCTAATCAGCACATAAGAGATAATCAGATACAGCACAGCCGCGATACCAAACGCGGTAAACGGCTGGTAAGTTGCGGAGTTGATATCACGGGCAATTTTCAGCAGATCCGGCACCGTAGCGGTAAAGGCCAGCGCCGTTGAGTGCAGCATCAAAATTACTTCGTTGCTGTACGCTGGCAGCGCAATGCGCAGCGCCGACGGTAGAATAATGCTGCGGTACATTTTGAACGACGAGAAACCATAGGCCCGCGCCGCCTCAATTTCGCCATGCGGCACCGAACGGATCGCCCCGGCGAAAATCTCCGTGGTATAGGCACAGGTATTGAGCGTCAACGCCAGCACCGTACAGTTCAGGCCGCTACGGAAGAAGGCATTCAGCAACTCGGTGCCCTTGACAATCTCCAGCGTGTACATGCCTGAGTAGAACACCAGCAACTGAACATAGAGCGGCGTACCACGAAACACGTAGGTAAATAACCAGATCGGGAAGCGGATAAATTTATTGCTGGAAACTCGTCCGATAGCCAGAAACACTGCCAGCACGCCGCCCATCGCCACCGATGAAATCAACAGCCACAGGGTAATTGCCACGCCCGTCAGGCGATAGCCGTCGCTCCACAGCAGCGATTGCCAGTACTCGTGAATGATCTCGATCACAGGTCAGCCCTCTTCACACCTACGGAGTAGCGACGTTCGAGAAGAAGCAGCACACCATTGGAAACCGTTGTAAAAACGAGGTAAATCACCCCGCAGACGATAGCAAAATAGAAGGGCTCCCAGGTGCTTTTCCCGGCGAGCTGAGTGGCTTTGACTACATCTTCCAACCCCAGCAGAGAAACCAGCGCAGTCGCTTTCAGGATCACCTGCCAGTTGTTACCAATCCCCGGCAGTGCGTAACGCATCATCGACGGGAACAGGATGCGGAGGAAGGTTTGCCGACCGGTAAAACCAAACGCCGTTGCCGCTTCAATATGTCCGTTCGGTACCGCCATATAGGCGCCACGGAAGGTTTCCGTAAAATAAGCGCCGTAAATAAAACCGAGGGTAATAATACCGGCGACCATCGGATCGATATCCAGTTGATCCATACCCAGCGCATCCGTAATGCTGTTGAGGACGATTTGCAGGCCGTAAAAAATCAGCAGCATCAACACCAGATCCGGGACACCGCGAATGAGCGTGGTATAGCCTTCAAAGATCAGCGCCAGCACCCGGTTTTTCGACAGTTTCGCCCCTGCACCCACCAGACCAATAAGTACCGCCAGCACCACCGAACTGATGGCCAGCTCCAGGGTGACTAACGCACCGCGTAATATAACTTGAGAAAACCCGTACAGCATGCAGCCAGTCCTGTCGTATGTGGTGTTTTGCCGTGTCTTTTCCCCTCCCAATGTGAGAGGGGCTGCACGTTAAGCACGGGTGGTATTAGCCACCATAAACATCAAAATCAAAGTATTTCTTCGCCAGCTTTTCGTAAGTGCCGTCCGCACGCATTTCAGCAAACGCTTTGTTCAGCGCATCGCGCAGTTCGGTATCGCCTTTGCGCACCCCCATCCCAGTGCCGACGCCAAACAATTTCTCATCTTTGATGGACGGGCCGCCAAATTTGTAATCTTTGCCGACCGACGTTTTCAGGAAACCTTCGCTGGCTGCCACTTCATCCTGGAACGCGGCATCAATGCGGCCGGCAGTCAGGTCAGAGTAGATGTTGTCCTGGCCCTGATAGGAGACGATTTCCACACCTTTTGGTGCCCAGTTTACGTTGCCGTAAGTTTCCTGCGTGGTGCCCTGCAACACGCCAACGCGCTTGCCTTTCAGCTTGTCCAGATCCGGCTGGACGTCAGAATTTTTCGCTACCACCAGTCGGGAATCAGCCGCGTAAAGTTTGTCGGTGAAATCAATTTCCTGCTGACGTTTTTCGGTAATGGAGAGCGATGACATGATGGCGTCGATTTTTTTCGCTTTCAGCGAGGGGATCAGTGCATCCAGCGGGTTCTCAACAAACACACATTGGGTTTTGATGCGTTTGCACAGATCTTTCGCCAAATCGATGTCAAAACCGATCAGCTCCCCCTGCGCATTCTTCGATTCGAAAGGTGCATAAGTGGGATCGGTACCAATACGTAATTTTTGCGGAATAGCTGCGAACACAGTAGAAACGCTGGAAAACGCAAGCGCCAGCGAAAGGGAGAGCACCAGTTTTTTCATCATTATCCTCAACAGACTGTCTTTCCTAAGGGAATTATCAGAACAATACGGTGCCGTTATCGTGCCATCATATGCCCAGGCAAGGCAAAAAATTATGCCCGTGTGCTGGCTTTTTTTGCAGTGTGGATGCTTAACTATGCACCCACGCACCAATATGGTGCGTAATGCGCACCACAACGAGCCATTTACCGTATAAATGCACCACGCCAGTTATTTAACGTGGTGCATCTTTCCCTCATCCCAGACGAACCGGGTTATGCAGCCTTAATCGCCATAGACGTTAAAGTCGAAGTACTTTTTAGCGAGTTTGTCGTAGGTACCATCTTTACGCAGTTCGGCAAACGCTTTATCGAACGCAGCTTTCAGCTCAGTATCATCTTTGCGCAGACCAACACCGGTGCCGTCGCCGAAGTATTTCTTATCTTTCACTGACGGGCCAGCAAAAGCAAAGCCTTTGCCGGCAGGTTGTTTCAGGAAGCCTTCGCTGGCAGCGACTTCATCCTGGAATGCCGCATCCAGGCGGCCCGCAGCCAGGTCGGAGTAAATCAGGTCCTGGTTCTGGTAGGCCACGACATCAATGCCTTTGGTACGCCAGTTATCGTTGGCATAACTTTCCTGAGTAGAGCCCTGCAATACACCAACATGCTTGCCTTTCAGCGAATCCAGCGTCGGCTGAATCGGTGAGCCTTTGGCAGCGATCAGGCGGGAATCGGCGGCGTAGAGCTTGTCAGAGAATGCAATTTCCTGCTGACGTTTTTCTGTAATCGACAGAGAAGAGATGATGGCGTCGATTTTTTTCGCTTTCAGCGACGGGATCAGCGAATCAAAATCGCTGCTGACCCAGGTGCATTTCACATGAATGCGTTTGCACATTTCGTTGCCAAGATCGATATCAAAACCCACGACGTCCCCTTTCGCATCTTTCGATGAGAACGGCGCATAGGTTGGATCAGTACCGATACGCACCGTGTGGGGAAGCGCTGCAAAAACGCTGGCTGTCGCTGACAGGCCCAACAGTAAAGACAGAGCGAGAACCGTCTTCTTCATACATTACCCTCAAGTGTTCTGTTTTTATTCTGTATTACGTTGTGTTGTGTGTTGCTGGCAGTTACCTTGCACGTCTTATGCCAGTTTCCCACAGTCGGAAAAAGACTGCGTTAAATTTGTTAATAAAACGTTGCAAACTTACTTAATGATGAAAGATAGCAGGTCTGCTGAACGAACCGGAGTGTTAGCGCGGGGAAAAGAGGATTAAATGTTGAGGATATGATCGCGCTTGCAGAATTGTCCCAAAAAAGCGCATACCGGGTAGCAGCGCACTATTTTGCGGCATCGCTTCCTTGCCAGCGGGTAAACAGATCTTCCGGCAACGCAATGTCAAACTGATCGAGTACACGGTTAACGGTCTGATCAATCACCGCCTCCAGGCTTTGCGGGCGGTGATAAAACGCCGGTACCGGCGGCATGATTACCGCGCCCAGTTCTGCCGCCTGGGTCATCAAGCGCAAATGCCCAAGGTGCAGCGGCGTTTCACGCACGCACAGCACCAGCGGCCTGCGCTCTTTTAGCACCACATCTGCCGCCCGCGTCAGCAGGCTGTCGGTGTAACTGTGTACAATGCCGGAGAGGGTTTTGATTGAGCAAGGAAGAATCACCATGCCTGCGGTTTTAAACGAACCGGACGAGATGCCGGCGGCGATATCGCGCGCATTATGCACCACATTCGCCAACGCCTGTACATTTCGCAGAGAAAAATCAGTTTCCAGCGCCAGCGTCTGGCGGGCCGCCTGACTCATTACCAGATGGGTTTCAACCTCTGCCACGTCTCGCAGCACCTGCAACAGGCGAATGCCGTAGATTGCACCACTAGCGCCAGAAATCCCCACAATGAGTCGTTTCATGATTGCTGCCCCTTTTTTATCGGACGAACTTTGCCTGATTATAGAGGGTGTTGCAACAGATTGCGCCCCTCACGATGGAGGGGCACAGCAGGATTAACCTTCGTTATGCATCTCTAAGCTTTCCACTTCATTCTGACGCTGCACCGCTTTGGCATCGTCATTACGCAGGGAGTCGAGATAATCAAGGTACTGCTGATCAACATCTTTGGTGACATACACACCGTTAAACACCGAGCATTCAAACTGCTGGATATCCGGGTTTTCAGAGCGGACAGCTTCGATAAGATCGTTGAGATCCTGGAAAATCAGACCGTCAGCGCCGATGATCTGGCGGATTTCATCCACTTCGCGCCCGTGAGCGATCAGCTCATTGGCCGTTGGCATATCGATACCGTATACGTTCGGGAAGCGAATCTCTGGCGCCGCAGAAACAAGGTACACTTTTTTCGCTCCAGCTTCGCGAGCCATCTCGATAATCTGCTCGGAAGTGGTGCCGCGCACGATGGAGTCATCGACCAGCAACACGTTTTTATCGCGGAACTCGGCACGGTTTGCGTTCAGCTTACGGCGTACGGATTTACGACGCAGTTGCTGGCCCGGCATGATAAAAGTACGGCCAACATAGCGGTTTTTCACAAAGCCCTGACGGTACGGTTTACCGAGGATACGCGCAATTTCCAGCGCGATATCGCAGGATGTTTCCGGGATAGGAATGACCACATCGATATCCAGATCTTCCCACTCGCGCGCGATTTTCTCGCCCAGCTTGGTGCCCATATTGACGCGGGCGCTGTAGACGGAAATTTTGTCGATGAAGGAGTCAGGGCGCGCGAAATAAACGTATTCGAACAGGCATGGGTTGCTGACCGGGTTATCCGCACACTGACGGCTGAACAGCTGGCCTTTTTCGGTGATATACACCGCTTCGCCCGGCGCGACATCACGCAGAAATTCGAAGCCCAGCGTATCCAGCGCCACGCTTTCAGACGCGACCATATATTCAGTGCGGCCATCGCCGATTTCACGTTTGCCCAGTACCAATGGGCGGATGCCATTCGGATCGCGGAAAGCCACCATACCGTGGCCGATAATCATCGCCACGCAGGCATAAGCACCGCGGATCTGGCGGTTAGTGCTGGCAATGGCGGCAAAAATGTTATCAGCTTCCAGCGGGTAATGGCGGAAGTTATCCAGCTCGCTGGCAAACACATTGAGCAGGATTTCAGAATCAGAAGTGGTGTTAATGTGGCGACGCTTCTCTTCGAACAGCTTTTTACGCAGCTCATGAGCATTGGTCAGATTGCCGTTGTGCGCCAGTGTCATGCCGTAAGGGGAGTTAACGTAAAAAGGCTGCGCTTCAGATGCGCTGGAACTACCCGCGGTAGGATAACGTACGTGGCCAATCCCCATATTGCCCTGCAGACGCTGCATATGGCGGGCCTCGAATACATCATTCACCAGACCGTTCGCCTTACGCAGACGGAAACAGTTGTTTTCGTCGATGGTGATGATGCCTGCGGCATCCTGCCCACGGTGCTGAAGCACCGACAACGCGTCATAAATCGACTGGTTTACCGGCATAAAACCGGCGATACCGACAATACCGCACATACGTCTTTTCCTCGTTAAGCCACATCTCAGGGCCTATGCCCTGGGCAAGAAACTCGACGAACTTTGCAGATAGTCAAAGAACCATCTGATGATGAAGCTGAATTGCGGGATAAGCTGCGACTTCTGCCAGTCTTCACTTTTCGACAGCCCGGTAAAGGTATCGAGAAAGAACAGAATGGCGGCGACGATCAGTACGCCGCGTAGCGCGCCAAAACAGATCCCCAGTACTCTGTCTGTACCCGACAGGCCAGTCTTCTCGACCAGCGCACCGATCACATAGTTAACGATAGCACCGACAATCAGCGTCGCGATGAACAGTACCGCGATGGCTATCCCATTGCGCACCAGTTCGTCTTCAAAGCCCGTGAACCAGACAGACAGGTAAGTGTAGTAGTGACTGGCGACAAAGAAAGCACAGCCCCATGTCACCAGCGATAACGCTTCACGAACAAAGCCGCGGATCAGGCTTACCAGACAAGAAAAACCAATCACCGCAATGATGGCGTAATCAATCCAGACCATATGTGTCCCACGATTTTACGCCCTGTCGTCCAGTTCGGGGCGCATTCTAACAGAAAAAGAAAACGTTTGCGTAGGGATTTCCTTCCCGCGCGGAAATAAAAATGGCGCTGAAAAATATTCAACGCCACGGTTCCGGTTGCCTGTCGTCAGGGCTTTATTTCCCCTCATCCCTACCCGCTTTGCCGTGCAGAGAGGGATGAGAAGTGGCGCCGTTTTTTTATCTTCAGCCCTTAGAGCCTATCCCAGTAGGCGTATACCCCATCACCACGCCACTTAGCCCGGAGAGCTGTTTCAACTCCTCCAGCGAGCCTTTCAACTTATCCCGTGACGCATCCGGCCCCACCAGAATACGGGTGATTTTACCCTGAACCGGCGTCGTCGGCGACGTGTAAACGCGATAACCTGCACCACGTAATTTACCAACGATTTCATTCACTTTATCCGCATTCTTTAGCGCACCAAGCTGTACCACATACGCTTTACCGGTCGGCACCGTTTTGTCGTCCTGCGCTTTTGCTGGCGGCGCTGACGTTGCGTTTGCCGCAGTGAGTTGCTCGCTGGCTTTATCATGCGTTGCAGGCTGCGCGGTTTGTTGCTGCGCCTGAGGTTTTGGCTGTGGTTTAGGTTTTGGTTGTTCAACTGGCGTGCTGGTGACTTCCGGTTGTGGAGCGCCGTTCGCCGCCAGCCTTGAAGCATCCAGCGATGGTGCTTCTGCATCGCCAGCGCGTACCTCTTCGGCCGCACCTTCCGGCGGCTGCGCTGGAAGTGCCTGCGTCGCAGCCGGCATCATGTCCGGCTCATCACGATCACCAGGTTTTGGCACCAGCGGGATCGCGGCAAACTCATCCTGATAATGTTTTTTCTGCCCGTCGAGAAGTCCGGGAAGAATAATCACCCCGAGCGCAACCAGCACAATGGTACCCATCAAACGGTTCTGAAACTTACTTGCCACCGGTTCTCCCCGCGTCTATCGCTTCCATGACATGAGCCACCGTGTGGAACGATCCACACACCAGAACAGTATCGTTGGCGTCAGCATCGGCCATCGCCGCCTGCCAGGCCTGCGCAACATCCGGCCACGCCCGGCCAGAATTCAGATACTCCAGCAGTTGTTCTGCCGTTGCGCCGCGCGGCCCTTCCAGTGGGGCACAATACCAGCTATCGACCACCGGCTCCAGACAGGCAAGCGTCCCGGCGATGTCTTTGTCATGCAACATGCCAATCACCGCCAGTACGCGACCATTCTTCGGTAATGTGGCAAGACGGCTGGCAAGGTAACCGGCAGCGTGAGGATTGTGGGCAACATCAAGGATCAGACGCGGCGACTCGCTGACAATCTGGAAGCGTCCAGGCAAAATAGCACTGGAAATACCATCGCGGATCGCCTGCTCGCTGACCGCCAGCTTACTGGCGCGCAGTGCAGCCAGTGCGGTTGCCGCATTTGGCTGCGGTACCTGCGGTAGCGGCAGATCGGTAAGCTCGCCCTGTGCATCGTGAAAACGCCAGCCCTGCACATTAACGTCATAATGCCAGTCAACGCCCCGACGCAGCAGCAGCGCGCCCTTCTCCTGCGCCACATCGGCAATGGACTGTGGCATATCCGGTTCGCCGACCACTGCCGGTTTACCGCCGCGGAAGATGCCCGCTTTTTCGCGGCCAATGCTTTCACGGTCCGGGCCAAGCCAGTCGGTATGATCCAGCGCAATGCTGGTGACTACAGCGACATCAGCATCCACCATATTGGTGGCATCCAGCCGACCGCCCAGCCCTACTTCAAGGATCACCACGTCGAGCTGCGCCTGCTTAAACAACCACAGCGCCGACAAAGTGCCATATTCAAAATAGCTCAGTGAAATCTCGCCACGAACGGCTTCAATCTCCGCAAAAGAGCGGGTATGTTCGCTTTCAGCCAGCTCTCCGCCCTGGATACGCACACGTTCGGTATAGCGCACCAGGTGCGGTGAACTGTAGACGCCAACCCGATAGCCCGCCGCCAGCAGAATCGACTCCAGCGTACGGCAAGTGGTGCCTTTGCCATTGGTTCCGGCGACGGTAAAGACAAACGGTGCGGGGTGGAGCACATCAAGGCGCGCAGCCACCTGGCTTACGCGTTCAAGCCCCAGATCGATGGTTTTACTGTGCAGGTTTTCCAGATAAGAAAGCCACGCGGCCAGGGGCGACGTGGCTTGCGGAATGCGTTTAATGTCCATGATGCCCGTTGATAATGTACGGTTTGAAAAACAAAAGGGCAGCGCCTGGTGGCCCTGCCCTTCGGTATTATCAGGCTTCGCCTTCCTGACTGGCCGGTAACGGAGTCAGCGTGCCAACATGCGATTCATCCGGATTCGGCGCAGGCAGATTCATCAGCTTCGCCAGAATACGCGCCAGCTTCAGACGCAGTTCCGGACGGCGGATAATCATATCAATCGCGCCTTTCTCGATCAGGAACTCACTGCGCTGGAAGCCCGGCGGCAGTTTCTCACGCACCGTCTGCTCGATAACGCGTGGGCCGGCAAAGCCGATCAGCGCTTTCGGTTCGGCGATGTTCAGATCGCCCAGCATCGCAAAGCTTGCGGAAACGCCACCCATGGTCGGGTCGGTCAGCACGGAGATATACGGCAGACCGCGCTCCTGCATTTTCGCCAGCGCAGCGGAGGTTTTCGCCATCTGCATCAGCGACATCAGCGCTTCCTGCATACGTGCGCCGCCGGAAGCAGAGAAGCAGATCAGCGGGCAGTTGTCTTCCAGCGCCTGCTCAACGGCACGCACAAAGCGTGCGCCAACGACGGAGCCCATGGAGCCGCCCATAAAGGAGAACTCAAATGCCGCAGCCACAATCGGCATGCCGTGCAGCGTGCCTTTCATTACTACCAGCGCGTCTTTCTCGCCGGTCTCTTTCTGGGCTGTCGCCAGACGGTCTTTGTATTTTTTTGAATCGCGAAACTTAAGCAAATCTTTCGGCTCAAGCTCGCTACCCAGTTCTACCAGCGAACCTTCATCCAGCAAGCTATGCAGGCGATTACGCGCTGACATCCGCATGTGGTGATCGCATTTCGGGCAGACCTCAAGGTTACGCTCCAGCTCGGCGCGGTACAGCACCTGGCCACAGCTATCGCATTTTGTCCACACCCCTTCAGGGATACTTGCCTTGCGGGTGGGAGTGATGTTGCTCTTAATTCTTTCAATCCAGCTCATTGATAACCTTTATACATGAACCTGGTAGCCCATAAATGGTGCACATTAAAACATAACAGTTCGCAACTTGGGATAAAAAAGTGGTCGAACCGCCATTGCGCCCTTATTTTATCTGCTTTGCCGCAGCGCGTCGGTGACGAATAATCTCAATCACACCCGGAAGTATAGACACCACGATGATTGCCACAATTAACAGCTTAAGATTTTCCTGAACCATCGGCAGGGTGCCAAAGAAATACCCGGCATAGGTAAACAGCAGTACCCATAATAGCGCGCCCGCTACGTTAAAAAGGGCAAAGTGGCGATAGGACATATGCCCCATCCCGGCGACAAATGGCGCAAATGTCCGCACAATCGGTACAAAGCGCGCCAGAATAATGGTTTTGCCGCCATGCCGTTCATAAAACTGATGGGTTTTATCAAGATAGCTGCGACGGAAAATCTTTGAATCCGGGTTACTGAATAATCGATCGCCAAAGAGCCGCCCAATGGTGTAGTTCACCGCGTCACCGCCAATTGCGGCAATAAGCATCAGTACAACCATCAGATGCACATTCAGATCATTCGTGCCGAGAGAGGCCAGCGCGCCCGCAACAAACAGCAGCGAATCCCCCGGCAGGAAAGGCGTAACCACCAGCCCGGTTTCGCAAAAGAGGATCACAAACAGGATCGCATAAACCCAGATGCCATACTGTGCCACCAGCTCCGCCATATGCACGTCGATATGCAGAATGAAATCAATAAGGAAACGTATTAAGTCCATATTTACTTATGCCTTTTATGAATTGCGACTAGTCCGCCAGGAACAGCGGGCCCATTGGCGCAGTCGGAAGGTCGAAGCGTGCTGGATAATCCACCGCCACCAGATATAACCCTTCCGCTTTCGCCGTTGCTGCCGCCAGCGTGCGATCCTTGACTGCCAGCAACTCTGCTATCCAGCTCTCCGGCTGGTTGTTGGCGCCCACTTCCATCAGGCTGCCGACAATATTCCTGACCATATGATGTACAAAGGCATTAGCTTTGATATCAACTACAATGTAATTGCCGTAGCGACTGACGTTGATATGCATCAGATTGCGCCACGGCGTGCGCGACTGGCACTGCACCGCGCGAAACGAGGTAAAATCATTTTCGCCAAGCAGGCACTGCGCGGCACGATGCATCCGCCCGGCATCCAGCGGTTGGTGATAGTGCGTAACCCCGTGGCCTAACACCGCCGGACGTAAACGATGATTGTAAATAATGTAGCGGTAACGGCGAGCCGTAGCACTGAAGCGAGCATGAAAATCATCGGCAACAGTTTTGACCCAGCGCACCGCGATGTCAGCAGGCAAATTCGCATTAACCCCTAACGTCCAGGCGGCATCTTTGCGCAGCGAAGTCGTTTCGAAATGCACAACCTGCCCTGTCGCATGCACACCTGCGTCAGTTCTCCCGGCGCAGAACACATTAATCGGTTCATTAGCGACCTGCGAGAGGGCTTTTTCCAGCTTCTCCTGCACACTGCGCACTTCTTGCTGACGCTGCCAGCCGTAATACTTGCTACCGTCGTACTCAATACCCAGCGCAATTTTGTAGACTGGCGCTTTGACTTCGTCCTGCATCAGTACAAATACTCCTGCACCAACTTCTCGGCGGTTTTGACCGCCATCAGCGCGCCACCGAAGCGAACGTTGTCGGCCACCGACCAGAACTGGATCTGCTCCGGCATGCCGTAATCATTACGAATGCAGCCCACAGAAAGATGCATCTGACCGGAAGCATCACCCATTTGAGTAGGAAATTCATTCTCTTCAGACAGCACAATTTCGTCGAAACGGGCAAATGCATCGCGCGCTTCTTCGGCAGCCAGCGGACGCAGCGCTTCAAAACTGACCATCTGCGCATGGCCGTAAAATACCGGCGACTGTACGCAGTTCGCGGAGATCATCAGACCGTCATCCTGCAAAATTTTGCGCATCTGATCGATAATCACCCGCTCTTCGCGCACGCTACCTTCACTATCCGGCAGCAGCGGCAACATATTGAACGCTAGCTGGCGGCCAAAATAGTCGTCTTCATCAATCGGGATGCCGTTCAGCAGCTTGGCACTCTGTCCTGCCAACGCATCGACCGCCTGTTTGCCGCTGCGTGAAACAGACAGCATGCTGGTGACGGATACGCGCGAAAAACCGCCTTCGTCGATCAACGGTTTGATGCTGGCCAGCAATTGACTGGTCAGGCTGTCTGGCACAGCAATAATATTGCGGTTTCGGTAATCCGCGAGCACAAAGGGGTTAACGTCCGGCATGACCAACGGCACATCAGGCTCCAGCGCAAACAGACCGCTGGTATCGATCACTAGGCAACCGGCGTTGGTGGCCTCTTCAATCCAGGTCGCAGATGCCTGTGCACCAGCGACGAAAAATGCCAGTTGCGCCTGCGTCCAGTCAAAACTGGCAACGTCTTCAACACGCACCGTTTTACCCGCAAAACGCAGGTTTTCGCCCGCGCTCTCTTCTCTGGCCAGCGCGTACAGTTCGCCTACCGGGAACTGGCGTTCCTCCAGCGTTTCGAGCAAGGCTTCTCCGACAGCGCCGGTTGCGCCAAGAACGGCAATATTCCAGCCTTCAGACATGGTGATTTACTCCAGGAAATAAAGCGTCCCTGCGGCATTGTTCCGCAGGGAGCATTAAGAAGACATTAACGAGCCGTGGTGTGCGTGGCGTTAAAACCCAGTTGCCGCAACAGTGCGGCGGCACTGGCATCATCACACTGTACATACAGTGATGACCATTCGCGACGCTCAAGATAGTTTTTACGTAACTTATCAAATTCACCCGGCATGCCTGCCACTTTTCGCAGCAACGCATCGTCACGGCGCACATCATACACCAAATGAACCAGCCTTTTTAGCGTTGACTGATCGAGAGTGCCATGCAGCGTTATGCGGCCGAATTCCGGCGCAGGCAGTAGCGTATCGAGCGCTACTTGTGTGCGCTTACCGATGAATTCACTATAAGCTTCAAACACTTGCGTTGTTCCGCGAGCTTTACCTTCAAGGGTATATCCGGCGATATGCGCAGTGCCAATGTCAACGCGTTGCAGCAGTTCCACGTTGAGGTCAGGTTCCGGCTCCCAGACGTCCAGCACCACATGCAGCGCCTGTCCCGCCTGCAAACGCTGCAACAGCGCCGCATTATCCACCACCGGGCCACGACAGGCATTAATCAGAATAGTGCCAAGCTTCAGACGCGCCAGCAGAGCATCATCCGCCAGGTGCAGCGTTTTATACGGGCCATCTTTAAACAGCGGCGTATGGAAGGTCAGTACATCCGCTTCACGCACCAGCTCATCAAGCGAGCGGAAATCACCGTCATCGCCACGATCGGCGCGCGGTGGATCGCATAGCAGCGTGCGGATCCCCAGCGCTTCGAGGCGCGCCTGTAAGCGTCCGCCCACATTGCCCACACCGACAATCCCGACCGTACGATCTTTAAGAGCAAAGCCTTCGCGCTCCGCCAGCATCAACAGCGAAGAGAATACATACTCTACAACCGCAATAGCGTTGCAGCCTGGCGCTGCGGAAAAGCCGATCCCCGCTTGCTGCAAATATCCTTCATCAACATGGTCAGTTCCGGCAGTTGCCGTGCCGACAAATTTGATCCCCGTCCCCTGTAATAATGCCTCGTTGACTTTCGTCACGGAGCGCACCATTAACGCATCAGCATCGGCCAGTTCCGAAAGCGGGATTGGACGACCGGGAACCGCTTTCACTTCACCCAGACGGCTAAAAAGATCGCGGGCATAAGGCATATTTTCATCAACAAGGATTTTCACGCTACAGTACCTGTTTGAGAACGGGAGTTGAGCGCGCAAGTGTGCCATAATCTCGCCGCCAGGCATACCTGCAATGCCGACCACCGCCATGCGAGAGTGAGAGGAAATCCATGATGCAACCCATTCCGGGGACGCCCGCGCGCCCTCCAGGGCAAGAGCCAACACAAGCCGCGAATAATGTTGGCGAACAGCCCTTATCCACCCTGCAACGTACCGTGCTGGAGCGGCTGGTTATTCGCTTAATCGCGCTAACGCAGCAGCAAAGCGCGGAAGTATGGGCTGGCATGAAACACGATTTAGGGCTGAAGAATGACGCCCCGCTGCTCTCGCGCCACTTTCCTGCTGCTGAGCAGAACCTCAACCAGCGCGTGGAAACTGCAACGCAGAACCACACCACCCGCCAGGTGGTTTCACAACTGACGGAGCTGCTAAGCCAGGGGAATAATCGCCAGGCAGTGAGCGATTTTATTCGTCAGCAGTTTGGTCAGACGGCGCTCAGTCAGTTGACGCCTCAGCAGTTAAAAACCGTACTGACCATGTTGCAGAACAACCAGATAACCATCCCGCAGCCGCAGCAACGCCCGGCCACCGAGCGTCCACTGCTGCCTGCCGAGCACAACTCGCTGAACCAGGCGGTCACGAAACTGGCGGCAGCAACAGGCGAATCAGGTAAATTAATCTGGCAGTCGATGATGGAGCTTTCCGGCGTCAAAACAGGTGAGCTGATCCCGGCGAAACATTTCGCGCCGCTGATGACATGGCTGCAGGCGCGCCAGACGTTAAGCACGCACAGCGCACCCACGCTGCACACAATCCAGACAGCCCTGAAACAGCCGCTGGATGATACAGAAATGCGTACTATTACCGAGTATGCCCAGCAGACATGGCAGGCCACTCCGCAGACAATCCTGACGACGGCGCAGGTTCAGGGCATTCTTAATCAGGTCTTTTTACGCCGCACTGAACGTGCGACGGGCACATTTGAGGTTCGCGATATTCAGCCCATTTACAGCCCGTTTGTCGCACCCATTGTCGAAACGATAAAATCGATGTCCACGCGACCAGGGTTCTTTTTTATCGTCCTGCTTATCGTATTAGCGCTTTTCTGGCTGGTGAGTTAAAAAATTCCCCTCCGGATGAGGGGAATTTATCGTCAAATATTCTCGCCGTTATGTTTGATAACGTCCTGATACCACCAGAAGGATTTTTTACGGCTGCGCGCCAGCGTGCCGTTACCCTCGTTATCTTTATCAACATAGATTAAGCCGTAGCGTTTTTTCATTTCGCCGGTGCCCGCAGAGACCAGATCAATACAGCCCCACGGCGTATAACCCATTAAATCGACGCCATCTTCCTCCACCGCTTTTTTCATTTCGCGGATATGGTTGTGCATATATTCAATGCGGTACTGATCGTTCACTACGCCGTCGTTTTCAGGCTGATCAATCGCGCCAAAACCGTTTTCCACAACAAACAGCGGCAACTGGTAGAGATCGTAGAAATAGTTCAGAGAGTAGCGCAGACCAACCGGATCAATTTGCCAGCCCCAGTCGGAGGCTTTTACGTACGGGTTTTTCACCAGGCTTTTCGTCTCGTCGTAATCGAGGTACGGGTTGTTTTCCTGGGCTTTGGTGACAAACGACATGTAATAACTGAAGCCAATATAGTCAACGCGTCCGCGCGTCAGGATCTGCAAATCTTCTTCGGTGATATCGAGTTTGAATTGGCGGCGAGCAAAATAATTGAGCAGGTGCTGCGGGTAATAACCGCGTACGTGAACATCGGTAAACCAGTAGCGCCGGTGCATCGCCGCGACCGACATCATCATATCATCCGGCGCGCAGGTGAGCGGATAAATCGGGCACATGGCGATCATGCAGCCGATTTTAAAATCCGGGTTAATTTTATGCCCGGCTTCCACCGCCAGCGCGCTGGCCACTAATTCATAGTGGGCGGCCTGATACATGATCACTTCGCGATCTTCACCCACTTTATATTTCACGCCAGAGTTGGTGAAGGGAGCAAAATCTTCGTGATAGTTGGCCTGGTTGTTAATTTCGTTGAAGGTCATCCAGTATTTCACCTTGCTGCGATAGCGGGTGAAAACGACATTGGCAAAACGGACAAAAAAGCCGATCAGTTTGCGATTACGCCAGCCGCCATATTCGGTGACAAGGTGATAAGGCATTTCGAAATGGGAAAGGGTAATAACGGGTTCAATGTTGTATTTCAGGCATTCATCAAAAAGATCATCGTAGAATTGCAACCCGGCTTCATTCGGCTCCAGTTCATCACCCTGAGGGAAAATACGCGTCCAGGCAATGGAGGTGCGAAAACATTTAAACCCCATTTCGGCAAACAGCTTAATATCGTCTTTATAGCGGTGATAAAAATCAATAGCTTCATGGTTAGGGTAATTTTTACCGGGCAGTACGCCGTCGGTGATTTCACGCGGTACACCATGCGCTCCGGCGGTCATGACATCAGCAACGCTGATCCCCTTACCTCCTTCCTGCCAGCCGCCTTCCAGTTGATGAGCCGCCACCGCGCCGCCCCACAAGAAATCCGCTTTAAACCCAGCCATTGTTTTCTCCTTTCGCGTAGTGATGGCAAAAGAATAAACAAGCCCACAGAGAGATGACATCACCACAGGCTCATTCTGTGAAACCGGTTGCAAAGAGATTCATAACGCCGAGTAAGGCGGGATTTGGCAGTGCCATGTCCCTCTACCTGATTGCCAGGATTAAGGTGCGTTGGGTAACGTTAAACGCTGACGCATTATCGTGTTGATAATGTTGTGGCGAGGAGTTCGTCTGCGGCAGCCTGTCAATGCACAAAAAAAGAGAGCCAGTGGCTCTCTCAGACTGCTGACAAAGTCCTGGCCGTAAGGTCAGGACTTTGATCTAATAAGGTCAGTGCAATTAACGGACTGACTGCCATGCTCAGAGAACCCGTCCCACAGCAGTACCAGTTTGAAATGGTCACCCTTGAGGAACTCGTCCCCGAAGACCATCTGGTACGTAAAATTGATGCCACTATCGACTTTGAATTTATCCGCGATGCTGTAAAACACCTTTACTGC
>Ga0316613_10000629_pt1 | contig 26850 bp, 23 predicted proteins | sample OWC_soil_day10_C_2_FD_207647 | JGI IMG/M metagenome (GOLD analysis project Ga0316613, IMG submission 207647) | Wetland soil microbial communities from Old Woman Creek delta, Ohio, United States - OWC_soil_day10_CT_b | ecosystem: Environmental > Terrestrial > Soil > Wetlands | place: USA: Ohio...
CAAGTGGTGCATTTATCCGATGTATGACTACACGCATCCGATATCGGACGCGCTTGAAAATGTCACCCATTCGATATGTACGCTTGAATTCCAGGATCATCGCCCTTTCTACGACTGGATTCTGGAGCGCCTTACCGAAACCACGACACTGCCGGACGGGCGGATTCTCGGCGGCTTTCTTGCCAAGCCGCTTCCTCATCAGTACGAGTTTGCTCGGCTGAATCTGACGTATGCGATCACCAGCAAGCGCCGCCTTTTGCAATTGGTGGAGGAAAATATTGTCGATGGCTGGGATGACCCGCGCATGCCGACCATCGTCGGTATCCGCCGTCGTGGTTATACACCCGAATCGATTCAGCTATTTTGCGAACGTATCGGGGTCGCCAAGGCGGACGGGTGGATCGACATGTCCACGCTCGAAGCCAGCTTGCGCGACGACCTGGACCCGAAGGCTCCACGCGCAGCAGCCGTCCTTCGCCCGCTCAAGCTGATCATCGATAATTTCCCGGAAAACCTGGTGGAAACGTGCACGGCGCCTGTGCATCCCCATTACCCGGAGCGAGGACAGCGTCATTTCCCGATCAGCCGAGAACTGTGGATTGAACGAGACGATTTCATGGAAGAGCCTATCAAGGGGTATTTCAGGCTTTTCCCCGGCAATCGGGTGCGGCTGCGTCACGGATATGTCATCGAATGTACCTCCTTCGAGAAGGACGATGCCGGCAACGTCATCGCCGTGCACTGCAATTATTTCCCGGACAGCAGGAGCGGTACGCCGGAAAGCGCAAACTACAAGGTCAAAGGGAATATCCACTGGGTCAGTTGCGCACACGCAGTAAAGGCCGAGGTGCGTCTGTATGACCGCCTGTTCGCAGATCCACATCCGGATGCGGGTGGCAAGGACTTCCGCGAAGCGCTGAATCCGAATTCGAAGGAGGTCGTTACGGCATACCTGGAGCAAGGTATGGCGTCCGCCAAGCCCGAAGACCGATTCCAGTTCGAGCGCCACGGCTACTTCGTAGCCGACCGCAAAGACTCCAAGGCTGGCAAACTGGTATTCAATCGGGCTGTAACCCTGCGCGATTCGTGGGTAAGCAAGTAAGCCCGGCGCATATGAAACAGAACTGAACCACAAGAGGAAGAAAGCACAACAGGACCGATCTGCCCCATTATGCATTGCAGGTTGATAATTCTTGTTGGTGATTTGATAATTATGCTATCTTGATAAGGCTGTCGTTGTCGCGATTCATATGTGGCGCGAAGAACGGCATAAGTTTCCGAGATTGTTGATGCATTTCTTCTTTTTGAGGGGCACCCTATGCGCTTACTGAGATCGGCTGTTCAAAGAGGTTTGTGTGTTCTGGCCGCTGTTCTGCTTGTCTTATCCGTTCCTGTCCATGCGCAGACTATTTTGCGTGTTTACGGACCCGACGGTCCTGGTCCGGCAATGAAAGAAGCGGCAGCGGCTTTTGAAAAGAAAACCGGCACCAAGGTTGAGGTCACCGATGGCCTGAGGGCGCAATGGATGGCCAAGGCAAAAAAGGATGCCGACCTGATATTCAGCGGTTCTGAAATCATGATGTCCGAGTTTGTGTCCGCCATGAATGGGCAGATCTCGCTTTCCAACGTGTCGCCTTTATATCTGCGTCCGCTCTCGATTCTGGTTCGTCCCGGCAATCCGAAACAGATCCGCGGCGTTCAGGACGTCATTAAACCCGGCATCAAAGTGATGGTGGTCAATGGCGCCGGATTGAGAGGCGCCTGGGAAGATATGGCTGGCCGCAAAGGAGATCTGGGTACGCTGGCTTCATTCAGACAGAATATTGCCTTCTTCGCCAAAGACAGCGTCGAGGCGAAGGAAGTCTGGATAAGGAACAGGGACATCGATGTCTGGATAACGTGGAACATCAGGCAAATCCCCGATCTGGCTGATCTGGTCCCGATCGACAGCGAACACGTTATTTACCGCAGTTGCGGGATCACAGCCACGAAGCGGGCAGAAGGAAAACCGGCCGCCAAGACCTTTATCGATTTCTTGCAGTCAAAGGATGGCGCGGCGATTTTTGCAAAATGGGGCTGGACGAAATAGTTAGTCCGCTAGCGAGTTAATCCAGTAGGCCCGCAACCGGTCAAGCGATTAATGTAGTCCAATCGCTCGACAGCCATTCATCCACCCGTCATATCGGGTGGATGAATTCTGGCCTTCGCTTCGAGGTCTTGAATGCCAAACGTAAAAGACGGTTTGCGGTTATACCGTAATAACTTTTTCGGCTTCTGCCTGCGCTTCGACGATCTGCAGCATATTGCCAATTTCACCTGCAGCCACCTTGTCCGTCAGGCCGTAATGGTCGAGGCAGGTGCGGCAGGCGATCACCGATACCCCTGATGAGGATAGTGCGGACAGCTCAGCCTGGCAGGGCGATCCTTCGATTGTCAGCTTGACACCCTCTCCGTAAAACAGGATGTACTTGGGCGGATATCCGGATTCCAGCAATGTACGAAAGTAATTTCTGGCGAGTTTGTGGCTCAAGTCCTTGTCGGCGTGGCCTAACCCGTCATGAGTAACCATAATCGCGGTTTCGGCGAAGTTGTTCTTCATTTTCTGCTATTCGATTTTGTTTTGAATTTCGTTCAGCCCTCGACGAGAGCGTGTGAGGGGATGAACGAGCCATCGATGATACTCCGATCCTGGGGCCGGGTGAGCGTGACCGAAGCCTCACTGCCCCCGTGCGTTGATCAGAGAGCATATAGGAACCGGGACAGCATTCTTTATTTCTCATCAGAGGGGTTGCCGCCGGCGAGGCTTGAGATTACGGATTGAGGCATCATGTACTGAATGATCCCGGCAAGATCGAATACATCCGTCTTTCGGTCGTTGGATAACTTCTTATAGGAAAAAACGATGAAACTGTTTTTGACTCCTGGAGCATGTTCCCTGTCCCCGCATATCGTTCTGCGCGAGTCCGGGCTCCCGTTCGAGATGGAGAAAGTCGATCTGTCCAGCAGGAAGACGGAAAGCGGTGCGGATTATATTGGCATCAACCCGAAAGGGTATGTGCCTGCGCTGATGCTGGACGACGGTCAGATTCTGACCGAAGGCCCGGCCATTGTTCAGTACCTGGCCGATCAGGTGCCCGGGAAACGGTTGGTGCCGCCAGCAGGCAGCTTGGCGCGCTATCGTCTGATGGAGTGGCTCAATTTCATCACGGCGGAGCTGCACAAGACTTTTGGCGTCTTTTTCGCGCCTGGCGTGCCGGAAGATTGCAAGAAAATGGCTCGCGATACCTTGATCCGGCGCTTTGACATCGTCGAGAAACACCTGGGTAAACACAATTTCCTGCTTGGCGATGATTTTACCGTTGCCGATGCCTATCTTTTCACCATCGCAGGCTGGTGCCGCTTCGTCAATCTCGATCTGGCTGGATGGCCGGCGCTCAATGCTTATCAGATGCGAATTTCGGAGCGTCCTGCCGTCAAGGCGGCGATGCAGGCGGAGGGACTGATAAAGTCCTAGCATTCCCGGCCGTTAACGGTGAAGAAGTCGGCGAGCGGTTGCCGCCGGCTGTTTTCCCGCCGGGAGAAGAGAATGAAGAAGAAGTCGTATTACTCGTATATTTTGCTCGATGATGCGGCCAAGGAAAAAGTGTTGGCGGTAATGATGTACGGCAATAACAAGGAACAATCGATCGGGTTTTTCCGCGTCGCGCTGGGCTTGTATTACCTGTCGAGAATCATGGTTGAGGATGAGCTGGATTTCAAGGCTATCGACAAGGATTTCAACCGGTTCATTTTCGAGAAAATCGGAAGAGGACACAGCATCACAAGCATTTTGCAGTACATGAGCAGCAAAAAAGTCTTGTGGGTACTGAATTCGAAATCGTTTCTTCCTATTTTCCTGGATTACTTTTCTGATATTCCATTTACAAAGATCACGCTTCTCTTGACCATCAACCTGTCGGTTTCCAAAAAGATATCGCATCTGCCGACGGATGGACCCTTGCAGGACTGGCTTTTGGAAAAGTCAGGGGTTACGCGCGAACAATTGGAAAGCCACCGGCAAGCCGGAAAGGAAGCAGCAGGCCAGGGGTAGCGGCGCTCTCATTATGTTTCGGCTTTCGGATGGTAGGCCGGCTTCCGCAAACGCTGGATTACTTTCTGCCCATGGTGATGGGCTTGATGCTGCCGCAATTCTCGCCTAACCATTGCCCACTGGTTTCCTGGTGGTGAGTAACAGGCTTGCCTCGGTATGTACCCTTGAAATCGTAGGTCGACTGGAAGCTGGTGTTGCTCGCATAAGTAGCCTTGACGGCGCCGTTACCTTTCAATTGTGAGCCATTGCATACAATATCCATGCTTTGCGTGTTTCCGTTTTTCTGCACGTTTTTTGATTTGCAATTCTTCTGCACTCGCTCTATTTGTGGTGGCTGATCGCTTTTTGCCATCTCTTTGGAAATGCATATCTTGCTGACCATGCCGCCGTTGCGCATCTCTGGAACACTTAGCCCCATCTTTTTAATCTGCTCAGCTTGCTGAGGCGATAATGGAGGCATGTTCTTCAGGGTGTCTGATTTCATCGTCACCTCCCACAACCCAGCCTGCATCGGGCCTGCTGCCGCGCCAAATGATACAGATATGAGTCCAAGCGCTAGAAAGGAAACGGCTGACATTTTCATTTTTATGCTCCCGCTGAGAATCAAGAGGAATCGATTGCAACGACACGCGCTCCGGTTAGAGGTGGTCCGCAAGGTGATGCTTGAGCTTCTGACTATATGAGAGTAATTCTTGTATAGCAATACGGCATGACCGAATTGGCAAAATAATTCGCAACTTTTCTGCAGCGAGTGGATGATACGTTTTGCTCATCAGGGCAAGGCCGGGGGTACTGGGCTTTGTCCCTCATGCAGATCAGCTATTGGGCCGGATTGGTGATTTCGTCATGGATGGCATTGACGGCTTTTATAATTTCATCCGACAGGTCGATGGAGAGTGTGTTGATATTCTCTTGCAGCTGTTCCAGGGTGGTACTGCCGATGATGGTGGCATCGATAAACCAGCGCGAGTAGCACCAGGCGAGAGCCAGCTGGGCCGGGGTCATGCCGCTATCGCGAGCTAAGGCTGCATACCGTTTGGCCGCTTCGAGCACTGAAGGCCGGAAATAACGGGGACTCCAGCTGGAGGGGAAAATGGCGAGTCGGCCCCGATATTCCGGATCGTCGAAATACCTGCCAGCAAGCCGCCCAAACCCGAGCGGGCTGTAAGCAAGAAGGCCCACGTTTTCACGGAAACATATTTCATCCAAGCCAGTCTCGAATTGGCGATTGAGCAAATTGTAGGCGTTCTGCACCGAGACGATCCGAGGCAGTCCATTTATTTCCGATTGCTTGATGTATTCGCAAACGCCCCATGCCGACTCGTTGGAAACGCCAATGTGCCTGATTTTCCCCTCATTTATCAGCTTGCCCAAGGCGATCATCGTTTCCTCGATCGGTACGCAGGGGCGTTCATCTTCCGGGTTGAAAGCGGTCTTTCCGAAAATCGGAACATTGCGGCTGGGCCAATGAAGCTGAAAAAGGTCGATGTAATCCGTTTGCAAGCGCTTCAGGCTGCCTTCTACTGCTGCTCTGAGGTTGGACTCGTTGAGATCGTTGTGACCATTGCGGATCCACGTTATATTGCGGGAAGGGCCCGTTGCCTTGGTGGCCAGGATGATCTTGCTGCGCTTCCCCGACTTATTCAGCCAGTTTCCAATAATGGTTTCGCTCGCGCCCTGTGTTTGAGCGCGGGGCATGGAAGGGTAGAGTTCGGCGGTGTCGATGAAATTGATCCCATGTTCCAACGCGTAATCGAGCTGACTGTGCGCCTCTTCTTCGCTATTCTGGTCGCCGTAGGTCATTGTGCCCAGACAGATCTTGGAAACATACATGCCGCTGGTGCCTAGGGGGATTTTTTGCATAACGGTCTGTTTGTTTCTTTTTAAGAGCGGTCGGGGGAGTAAAACGCCGCAATTATTTACTCAGGGCGGACACGCACTCTCGCACCAGGCCAGGACCTCGGTAGATCAAGCCAGTATAAAGCTGGATCAGGGATGCGCCTGCATCCATCTTCTCCTTGGCATCTTCGGCGCTCATGATGCCGCCAACCCCGATAATGGGAATCGTGTCGCCCAGCTCGGCCTTCAGGCGGCGAATAACCGTGTTGGACATTTCACGCACAGGCGCGCCTGACAGGCCGCCTGCTTCATCCGCATGCTTCAATCCTTTTATGGAATCGCGCTGTATGGTTGTATTGGTTGCAATAACGCCATCTATCTTGTGACGTAATAACGCATCGGCAATATTTTTGGTTTGCGCCTCATCAATATCCGGCGCGATTTTCAGCACAATCGGGACATACCTTGCATGCATGTCCGCTAGACGGAGTTGTTCTCTCTTCAGCTTTGAAAGCAAATTGTCCAGTTCGCTTTCGCCTTGCAGTTGCCGCAGGTTCTTGGTATTCGGCGACGAAATATTGATGGCGACATAATCCGCAAACGAATAAACCTTGTCGAGGCAGATCAGATAATCGTCTGCGGCCTGTTCAATGGGCGTATCTGCATTCTTGCCGATGTTGATGCCCAGCACGCCTTCCTTATTGCGGAAAAAGCGGGAAGACTGCACATTGGCTACCAGTGCATCTACACCGTGATTATTGAAACCCATGCGGTTGATGAGCCCTTTGGCCTCTTGAATCCGAAACATGCGTGGCTTCGGGTTGCCGGGCTGAGCGCGAGGCGTGACTGTCCCGATCTCTACAAAGCCAAAGCCCATCGAGGCTACGCCGTCCAGATAGGCGCCATCTTTGTCCAGTCCCGCAGCCAGTCCGACCGGATTCGGAAAGGTAATGCCCATGACTTGCCTAGGCGTGCCCTTCGGTTTTGGATTCAGTTTGGTTACACCAAGGGCTGCTGCCTGCTTGAGGGAGCGCATCGTAAAGTTATGTGCGTTCTCCGGATCCATGGAGAAGAGCAGAGGGCGAACGAGCGCGTAAGCGCATTTTTCAATCATATGGGTTTCTTACTGTAGGAGGTCCAGGAAAAGATTGCCTGCTACTTTCTTGATCTGTTTGATCGAAGCGCAATTGGAATCAATTGTATCCTAATAAATATTGCCGAACGTTCTGTCATGCAGTCATTCAGTCCGTATTCTGCATCAAAAGGGGTTTCTCCTCCACATCTTCGGCTTATCTTGCAGCGGGAGCATCTCATTCTCTATAAGGCACGCGAGGAATCCCATAATTCGATTGGCGGTCGTGTTGTGGCGGAGCGCAGATGTTCGATGAATTCGGTCCTGGGTATCGGGGTGGCTCCAAGCGATGCCAGATGTGATGTGACCTGCTGGCAATCTATCATGCGGACCTGATTCCTCTTCAGGAATTCGATGAGAAAAGCCAGGGCGATTTTAGATGCATCGCTGACTCTGGCAAACATCGATTCACCATAAAACATCCTTCCCATGCAGACTCCATACAGGCCGCCGACAAGTCGATCTTCGAGCCAAAGCTCGCATGAGTGGGCAAATCCCAATTCATGCAGCCTGACATAACTTTGGATGATGTCGTCGGTTATCCATGTCCCGGCGCCGTCCTTTCGAGGTGCGGCGCATTCATGCATGACTTTCTCGAAGGCGGTATCGAAGCGGACCTGCCACTGGCCGTTCGTCAGCATGCTTTTCCTGACCTTGTTCAAGGTCTTTTTCAGGCTGTGAGAAATCTTGAAATGGTCCGTCATCAGGACCATTCTCGGGTCGGTGCTCCACCAGAGAATGGGCTGTCCGTTGGAAAACCACGGAAATATGCCTTGTCGATATGCGTCGAGCAGGCGCTGAGGGGATAAATCGGCGCCGGCAGCAAGGAGGCCAGCGGCCCCGCTTGCTTCCGTCAATGCTTCTGAAACATTCGGAAAAGGATCGTTGATTTCAAGCCAAGGTATCAATGTCGCATCCGTTCTCTAAAATGTACATTATTGGTGCAGCAAAGTTTTTGTGCGTCATGCTGGTTAGTGAATGCCCCCTATGGAATCATTATTGTAGACTTTCATACAAAACTGGAACGATTTTTGCTTCCATAAGCTTGCTTTGAATCAAAATTGCACTTTAATTGGGAGATTTGTTGTGGATGTGATGAAAAATGGTGCAGATGCATTATTTATTTTGCTTGGCGCCATCATGATTTTGGCTATGCATGCCGGGTTTGCCTTTCTCGAATTAGGTACGGTTAGAAAAAAGAACCAAGTCAATGCCCTGGTAAAGATTATTGTCGATTTTTCGATTTCCACCATTGCTTATTATTTTGTCGGGTATACCGTCGCATATGGGATTGATTTTTTTGCTGGTGCAAATGTTCTGGCTGAGAAGAACGGATTTGAGCTGGTCAAGTTCTTTTTCCTCCTTACGTTTGCCGCCGCTATCCCCGCCATCATATCGGGAGGCATAGCGGAACGTGCCAAATTTTATCCTCAATTGCTGGCGACCGCGTTGCTGGTAGGGTTGATTTATCCCTTCTTCGAAGGCATAGCCTGGAATCAGGCTTTTGGCTTCCAAGGCTGGCTAAAGGCGACATTTGCGGAAGAATTTCATGACTTTGCCGGATCGGTCGTGGTCCATGCATTCGGCGGATGGGCTGCACTACCGGCCGTCTTGCTGCTGGGTGCACGCCGTGGTCGTTACACGAAAAATGGCGGTATTGCATCCCATCCGCCATCCAGTATTCCCTTCCTGGCTCTGGGTGCATGGATTCTCGCAGTGGGCTGGTTCGGCTTCAATGTGATGAGCGCACAGACACTCGACAAGATGAACGGACTGGTCGCGCTCAATTCGTTGATGGCCATGGTCGGAGGGACACTGGTTGCACTCGTTCTCGGCAAAAACGATCCGGGTTTCGTCTATAACGGACCGCTTGCCGGTCTGGTGGCCGTCTGCGCCGGGTCCGACATCATGCATCCGTTGGGGGCATTGGTGACAGGCGGTATCGCAGGCGCACTTTTCGTCTGGATGTTCACGATGACCCAGAACAAATGGAAAATCGATGATGTCCTGGGGGTATGGCCGCTGCATGGCCTATGTGGCGCGTGGGGCGGCATCGCGGCCGGCATTTTCGGACAAGAAGCGTTAAAGGGCGTCGGAGGCGTTTCCTTTGCCTCGCAGGTGGTTGGGACGCTGCTCGGCATCATTGTCGCCTTTGTCGGCAGCGCGATCATCTACTGGGTGCTGAAGAAGACCTTCGGCATCCGCCTCGACCCGGAGGAAGAATTCAAGGGAGCCGATTTGTCCATTCATCGTATTTCATCGACTTCGGATCGGGAAACGAGCTGGTAAGCGAACAGACTCGCCCAGGAAAGGGATTGCAAGAAGGTTGATTGCAATCCCGAATTGATCCAAGATAGCTGCTTTTGAGATGCCTCGAAAAGCAAACGGGGCAGCTACACGGCAGTTCACTTGATTCGAATCATGGACGAAGTATACGTTGCTATCTTGACGGTGCCGGAATCGGCCATTGATGCCAACCGGCACGTCAACAACTTGGCATATCTCCACTGGATGCAGAGCGTATCCATCGAGCACGGGCTGTCTTCCGGGTTCGGTTTGAAGCAGTTGATGAAAGCTGGCGGGAGCTGGGCAATCTGCTCGAATTCTATCGATTACCTGCGCCCTAGCTTCGGCCAGGATGACTTGGCCATCTTCAGTTGGATAGGTCGGCTGGGTGAAAAAAGCTTCCAGCGGCACTTCCTGTTTTATCGTTCAAGCGACCATGCCGTTCTGGCCAAAGCGGTCACAACATTTGTTTATATCGATATGAATACAGGAAAGGCGAAGCCTATTCCCGACGATGTTCGTAAAAAGCTGAATGTCGTGGATGAAGTGCGGAGTGAGTTGCTCCGGGCTCTCCAGGATGAAAATCGGCAGGCTCCACTCATTCTTGATGTGATTTCCTCCGGGCACCCTCTTTCTCAACAGGCAGTTGGCGCTTTCTCCGTCGACAAGGCGCTGACGTTTCGCAGCCAGCGCAAGGAGTGATTGCGCGCAGATGCTACTTTGAATTCTGCATGATGGCGGTGATGACGCTCTCGTCATCCCACTTGACGATCGCATGAGCCGCTTTTTTCTCGATGGCGGAAGCACTCTTTGATTTCCAGGGTTCGATGACAATGATGCGCTTGCGCAGCTTCTTGGCGATGTCGACTTCCATATCGATCCACTTCTTGTAGATATCGTAAGCTCCTCCCAAAACAAGGAGACATGAGCAGGACTTCATCTTCTCCTCGATCGCGGCCCTGAGCGGCTTCTTGGAGGGGATATTCTGGATAGGATCGTCTTTGGAAATACTGTAGAACTCGGCATGGAAATCGGACAGCGGCCCCGATGGCATATGCAACAGTTCGGATAGTCGTTCGAAAGAATCGCTCGCGGTCCAGGAATGGCTGGCGAACAAGTTGTAAACGGGCATGCCTTTCTCCATAAAATACGTCGATACACAGGGTTCGGAAACCGCCTATCCCGATGGATGGCTAATCCGGATAACGGGGATTCAAAATATCCACCGGATGGAAACCGAAATTGCCGCCATGAGCACTCTTCCGATGATCATCAAAGTAGAGTTCCAATGCATATTTTATGGTGGAAAAGGCGAGTTGGCGCCAGGGAATCTCATGTTTGGCAAAAAGTTTTACTTCCGTTGTCTCGCTGCCCGGGTCAAATTCCAGATCAAGAAGTTTTGCCCTGTAGAACAGATGGACCTGATGAGCCGTTGGCAGATTCATCAGCGAAAAAAGCCCGTGCAGGTCAATGTGCGCGCCAGCCTCTTCACTGGTTTCCCGAATGGCGGCTTCGGCGGTCGTCTCCTTGTTTTCCATGAATCCGCCCGGCAGTGTCCAATAACCGGAACGCGGTTCTATTGCTCTCTTGCACAGCAATATCCTGGGTTCGTCGGATTCCTCCCAGACCGGGATGGAACACACCACAATCTTGGGGTTGTCATAGTAGATGGTGCCGCATTGTTTGCACATGTGGCGGGGGAAATTATCATCCGGCGGAACCTCGAAGACGAGAGGGTGAGCGCACTGGGAACAGAATTTCATACGGCCTGAGCCTGTATCAGAGGCAGTTGCAGAAGAGTTGGAAGAAGTCATTCCGGAAGAACCGGCACACCGATGATTCTATCACTGCAGACAGCCTGCCCGCTTTGCCGGGAACGCTAAACTATTTAGTCTTATCCTGGTCTCAGGTTTCAAGCCATCAGGGAAGATGTGGGTAGTAATCCGCCATGCACCTGTTTTGGACTATTTTCTTTCTTAAATGGATACTCCCCGGGTAAAGAGGGATTGCTTACAGAAAAAGAGGCATGGTACTCCGTCAAGTACTTAAGGAATCCATTGATATTGCCTGGAATGTTAGTTATAATAGCGGCTCAGACGCGGGGTGGAGCAGTCTGGCAGCTCGTCGGGCTCATAACCCGAAGGTCGTAGGTTCAAATCCTGCCCCCGCAACCACGTTTATATACGCGCCGCCTGCAGAAATTAAAAGTTTCTCGGCGGCGTGTCCATTTCAGCGTATATGCCGCCGTCCGGCTCACACCTTACGTGAACGCGCCTTCACCAATTCTCCGTGCACATTATAGATTGCTTAAAAGTGCGGATAGCGGTCGGATGCATCGATTAGCCGCGCATTCCCCCATTCCAAATCCTTGAGCTTCTTGGCATCGTAAGCCGTCATGTCGTCGTTCATGTCAACATTGATGTGAAAACTCGTTCAGCAGTTGGCTAGATATCTCTTATAAGGTCAGTTGTTTATCCCGTCACAAATCTCATCAGGGTTTAATTAAAAATTGGCTTGAGTAGTCGATCGAGACCGGCGAAAAGAACCGATCCCGGCATTATCCATGACTGTGCGCTGACTAATCTGTTTGCGGTTATTCCTATGATGGGTTGATTCAGATCAGGATTAACCGAATGTGCCTACCTACAATACCTGCCAGGGTATTGTATGTGAGCCTTCCTTACCGTTTTGACTGATGGTCATGATGGTTCTCAGGGGCATGATGTTTCCCTGAACTTGGTTGCATGCATGTGTTGCAGGTCTTGAATAGCATTGGGTAGGGGAGATGTCATGCGCAGGATCAAGCCAGCACTTGAGACATGAGTCCTTTAAGCCTACAAGCTGGAGGCGATCTGTACGCCCGGATGGGCCGCCTTGAGAGGGAACTTCCCGGCTACGACACAGCGTGCGCCCGTAGCCATCGAAAACGCTCGAACACACTCAATTTGGCCTTGGCGCGAGCGTTTGCTCTGATCTCGTTGATCACAGCGCTCGGCGGCTGCACCACCGTCGGGCCGAATTTTGTCAAACCCGAAGTCGAGGTCAATACCGAATGGACTGCACAGGAAAAATCCCAGCTTGACACGGCGAAGGCCGCCGACGCGGCCTGGTGGCGCGTTTTCAACGACCACACCCTAAACACGCTCATCGACCAGGCGCGGCAGCAGAATCTTACTGTGCGCACAGCGGGACTGCGGATCGCAGAGTCGCGCGCACAATTGGCGCTTGCGGTCGGTATGAAGTGGCCGCAGGTGCAGACCGTGTTCGGACAGGCAACCGCCGTGCGGATCAGCGGGAGTGCCGCGAACGTCGCGAGTATCGATCGCAGCTACGCCGAGTACCAGGCAGGTTTCGACGTCTCCTGGGAGCTCGACTTCTGGGGGCGATACCAGAACATGCAGCGCGCCGAAGCGGCGCGTTATTTCGCCACGATTGCCGATTACGATAATGCACTGGTGACGCTGTGCGCAGAGGTGGCGCGGACGTACGTGCTGATCCGCGCTTTCGAGACGCGGATCGCTCTCGCGGAGAAGAACGTCAGGCTGCAGCAAGAGGGTTACCGGATAGCCGAAGCGCGATTCCGCTATGGCGCGACTCCCGAGCTCGATGTTGCGCAAGCCAAGACGCTGCTCGAAAGCACCATGGAGTCGATTCCAAGGTACCAACTTGGCCTGCTGCAGGCACGGAATGCCCTCAGTACGCTGCTGGGACAGCCTCCTGGCAAGGTACAACAGCTTCTCGGCCCACCCAGAGGCATCCCGGTCGCTCCTACAACGACAGCCATCGGCATGCCGGCCGAGCTGCTCCGGCGCAGGCCCGACATTCGCAGTGCCGAATTCGCCGCGCTCGAGCAGTCAGCGCGCGTCGGCGTTGCGACCGCCGATCTTTACCCGCGCATATCCCTCGTCGGTACGATCGGGATACTCACGGATGGAGGTGGAATCGATCGCGGCAGCAGCTTCTGGTCGTACGGGCCGAGTATTAGTCTTCCTATATTTGACTACGACCGGAGGAAGAACAGCATCCGCATCGAGGATGCGCGCCTTCAGCAGTTACTCGTCAATTACGAAGCCGTGGTGCTTCGTGCACAGCAGGAAGCAGAGGATGGTGCGATCGGATTCGTGAAGTCTCATCAGATTGCGACCTTCGCGCAGAATGCAACAACCTCGGCGCAGCGCTCGTCCGACCTCGCCTTTGTGCAGTACCGCGAGGGCGCTGTCGACTTCCAGCGCGTCATCGATTCGATGCGGGCTCTCCTGCAGGAAGAGATCAGGTTTGCGGATGCCCAGTCCGATATCGCGACGAACCTGATTTCCCTCTACAAGGCACTGGGCGGCGGCTGGGAGCTTCACAAGGACCAGCCTTTTATCCCGCAGAAAACGCGCGTCGAAATGGAAAACCGCACCGATTGGGGCGATCTGCTGTCGAAGCCGCCGGCGCCTGCCACCTTGAAAACTCAGAGCCGCGAGGAAAAGCATGATGACTAAGTACAGAAACTGGATCATTGCGCTGGTGGTCATCGTCATCGCCGGGTTCTTCGGCTGGAAATACTGGCGGGACTTGAAGGCGTCGGAGCTTCCTAAGGGAATCGCGGCGGGCAACGGTAGGATTGAAGCCCGTCTCGTCGATGTCTCCGCGAAGGAGCCGCTCCGCGTCAAGGAGGTCCGCGTCCAGGAGGGTGACCTCGTCAAGCCCGGCCAAGTCGTGGCGCTCCTCGATACCGTGACGCTCGAGGCGCAGTTGGTCGAGGCTGACGCGCGCGTCGCGGCCGCAAAAGAGCAGGTCGCCGTTGTCAACGCCGCGATCGCCAAGCGGAAGGCCGAGGTCGAGCTCGCCCAGATCGAAGTCGCGCGCGTGCGCAAGATGCTCGAGGAGAACGCTTCCTCGCAGCGCGAGTACGACGTCAGGAAGATGACGGTCGCCACGACGAAGGCATCCCTGGCCGAGAAAGCCGCCGAGCTTGATACGGCTAAGAAGCAGGTCGATGTCGCGCTGGCGAATGCACAGACTATCCGGACCCGCATTCAGGACGCTACGCTGGTCTCGCCAGTGCAGGGGCGCGTGCTCTATCGTCTGGCCGAGCCGGGAGAAGTGCTCGGCGCTGGCGGCAAGGCGCTCACGCTCGTCAACCTCGAGGACGTATACATGGAGATATTCCTCCCGTCGGAGCAGGCCGGGGCAGTAAAGATCGGCAGCGAAGGACGCATAACCCTCGATACCCAGCCCAACCGCTCGGCAGTCAGCTATGTGACGTTCGTTTCTCCCGAAGCGCAGTTTACGCCGAAGGAAGTGGAAACGAAGAGTGAGCGCGACAAATTGATGTTCCGCGTCAAGCTACAGGTCCCGAAGGAGCTGGTCGGCCAGTATATTGAGAGCATCAAGACAGGTGTGCGTGGCGTGGGATATGTGAAGTATGACGATGCGGCTGTCTGGCCTCCGAAGCTGCAGAGCAACGTACTGGCCCCCGCGGAAGCAAGCATCTCGTCGCCGGGCAAGTAATTCTGCGTACACATTGGGGAATCTCATGCAAGCATCTTCGAAGCAGACGGCCGGCAAGCCGGTGGTCAGCGCCCATGAAGTGACCCACCACTACGGGCATGTGAAAGCGCTGGACGCCATCTCGATCGACATCCCCAGCGGCATCATGGTCGGCATCATTGGGCCTGACGGCGTCGGCAAGTCGACATTTCTGGCGCTGATGGCAGGCTCCAAGAAAATGCAGCAAGGGCAGATGACGGTGCTCGACGGCGACATCGGCGACATTCGCCACCGCCGCTCCGCCTGCCCGAGGATCGCCTATATGCCGCAGGGCCTCGGCAAGAATCTCTACCTGGAGCTCAGCGTTCAAGACAATGTCGATTTCATGGCGCAGCTCTTCGGGCTCTCGCGCACGGAACGTCCTGTGCGCGTGAAGCAGCTTCTCGACGCGACGGGACTTGGACCTTTCCCCGACCGGCCCGCCGGCAAGCTGTCCGGCGGCATGAAGCAAAAAGTCGGGCTGTGCGGCGCACTCGTCCACGATCCCGACCTCCTTATCCTCGACGAGCCGACTACCGGCGTAGACCCGCTGTCGCGCCGCCAGTTCTGGACCCTGATCGACGATATCCGGAAAGACCGCCCCTCCATGAGTGTCGTCATCGCCACGGCATACATGGAGGAAGCGCAGCAGTGGGACTGGATTGTGGCGATGGACGAAGGAAAAGTCCTCGCCACAGGCACGCCGGCAGAGTTGATGGAGCGCACCGGGACGCATGATCTCGAAGGGTGTTTCATCGCGCTGCTGCCCGAGGAGAAACGGAAAGGGCACACCGAGCTGACGATACCGCCGCGCAAGGAAGGGACTGAAATCGTGATCGATGCGAAGGGGCTCACTCGCCAGTTTGGCGATTTCGTCGCCGTCGATCGCGTCACACTCTCAATTGAACGCGGCGAGATATTCGGCTTCCTCGGCTCGAACGGCTGCGGCAAATCGACCACCATGAAGATGCTGACCGGCCTCCTGCCGCCGACCGAGGGAACAGCCACGCTGTTCGGCCATTCCGTCGAGGCGGGGAGCATGGAAGTCCGCCACAATCTCGGCTACATGACTCAGGCCTTCTCGCTCTATGGCGAGATGACCGTCCACCAGAACCTCGTCCTGCACGCGCGGCTCTATCACCTGCCGCTGGAAAAGGCGAAGCAGCGCGTCGGCGACCTGATAGAGAAATTCGGTTTGCAATCGCATATCGATGCGCTTGCCGAAGATCTCCCGATGGGGCTGCGTCAGCGGCTTTCGCTCGCCGTCGCCGTCCTGCATGAACCGCAGATCCTGATCCTCGACGAGCCCACCTCGGGTGTTGATCCGGTCGCACGCGACAGCTTCTGGGAATTGCTGATTGACCTATCGCGCAACCAGGGGGTGACCATCTTTGTCACGACCCACTTCATGAACGAGGGGATGCGCTGCGATCGCATCTCCCTGATGAATTCAGGGAAAGTGCTCGCGTGCGACGCGCCGCAGAAGCTGATCGATGGCCGTGGCGCCTCAAATCTGGAAGAAGCGTTCATCGGCTACATGGAGGACTCGATCGCGGAGAGCGCGCCTGCACAGAGCACAGCAGCGCAGACGCAGGCTGCCCCAGCCCCTCAGAGCGCACCGGCTCCGGTGGGCCACGGCAAGGCCTCGAAATGGGCGCTGGGGTTCGCCAGAATGCAGGCGTACATGCGTAACGAGACGGCGCAGATCTTGCGCGATCGGGTTCGACTCGCCTTCGCGTTTCTCGGTTCGGCGGTGCTGATGCTCGTCTGTGGCTATGGCATTACCACGGACGTCGAGAACATCCGCTATGCGACGTTCGATCAGGACCGCTCGCCCGAGAGCCGCGCCTATATTGAACAGTTCGAAGGCTCACAGCGCTATTTCCTTGCGACGCCACCGGTGCGCTCCGCAGATGAGGCGCTGAAGCGCCTCCAGGCCGACGACGTGTCGATGATCCTTGAGGTGCCGCCGAATTTCGGCCGGGACCTGCGCCGCGGCGCCTCTCCCCAAGTGCTGGCGAACGTGGACGGTGCAATGACTTTCCGCGGCGAGACCATCGGTCAGTATGTGCAGGGCGTCAATTACACCCTGCTTACCGATCCCGGCACCAACCTGCCTACGGCGTCGCCGCAGAAGTACACGGCAGAGATCGAGAGTCGCTTCATGTACAACCCGACGTTCGAGAGCGTCTACTCGATCGTTCCCAGCATCCCGGCGCTGCTGCTGCTGCTGATCCCGGCGATTCTGATGGCTGTCAGTATCGTGCGCGAGAAGGAACTCGGTTCGATGATCAACTTCTATGTGACGCCGACGGGAAAGATCGAGTACCTGATCGGCAAGCAGCTTCCATACGTGGCAATCGGCATGATCAACTTCCTGATTCTTTCGGCGATGACGGTATTTCTGTTCGGAGTGCCCGTCAAGGGGAGTTTCCTGATGCTGTTCGTCTGCACGCTGCTTTACGTGACGGCGACGACCGGTATCGGAATGATGACGTCGACGTTCACGAGCAGCCAGGTCGCAGCCGTCTTCGTGACGGCGATCTTGACTATCGTGCCGACCATTCAGTTTTCTGGGCTTCTCCAGCCGGTTTCCACGCTCGAAGGAAACGCACGTCGGATTGGAGAGGTCTGGCCGGCGACTTACTACATGCACTCCAGTATGGGCGCATACACGAAAGGACTCAGTGCTGGCCTGATGCTCGGGGACATTATTTTTCTCGCGCTCTGCATCCCGATTTTCCTGGCTGTCAGCTGCGTAGGCCTGAGAAAGCAGGAGAAATAGCTGTGGCTACCTTGCTGAACATCTTCTGGCTCGGGCTGAAGGAAATCCGCAGTCTTCTGAGCGACACCGTGATGGTCTTATTCGTGGTCTATGCCTTCACGCTCGCCATTTACGTTCAGGCGACCGGCACGTCCAGCGAGGTAAACAACGCCTCGATCGCGTTCATCGACGAGGACCAGTCCGCTCTCTCGAAAGAGCTCGTCAACGCCTTCTATCCGCCGCGTTTCAAGTTCCCGCAAATGATCCGCGCCAGCGAGATGCAGAACGCGATGGACAAGGGATTGTACATGTTCGTCGTTGCGCTTCCCCCCCGCTTCGAGCGCGATCTGCGCGCAGGTCGCAACCCGGCAATCCAGATAAACATCGATGCTACGGCGATGCAGCAGGCGGGCATCGGCGCAGGCTACATCAGTAATATCATCAACAACCGCATATCGACGATGCTCAAACGGACCGACGTCAATGTCGACCCGCCCATCCAGCTGATCGTGCGCAAGCTGTTCAACCCGAACGCAGTGTCCTCATGGTTCAAGGGCGTCGTCGCGATCATCAACCAGATCAGCCTTCTGACCATCATCCTGACCGGGGCCGCTGTCATTCGCGAGCGCGAGCATGGAACGCTCGAACACTTGCTGGTCATGCCTCTCACCTCGTTCGAGATTGCCATGGCGAAGGTGTGGGCGAACAGTCTTGTCATCATCATCGCCACCGCTGCTTCGCTGTTTCTGGTGGTACAGATGGCCTTGAAAGTGCCATTCGCGGGCTCCCACGCGCTCTGGTTCCTGGGAGTCCTGCTTTACCTCTTTTTTGCAACCGCGCTCGGGATTTACCTCGGTACCATTTCCCGGTCGATGGCGCAGTTCGCGCTGTTGATCATCCTGGTCATCATCGTGCTGACGCTGCTCTCCGGCGGCTCGACTCCGGTCGAGAGCATGCCGAAGTGGTTGCAGGCCGCCACGTATTTCCTCCCGGCGCGCCACTTCGTCAGCTTCTCACAGGTGATCATCTACCGCGGGGGCGGCTTTATGGGCGTGTGGAAACAGTTTGCGATGGTTGGCGGCGTCGGTCTCGCGTTTTTCGTCTACAGCCTCGCGCTGTTCCGCAAGTCGATCACGGTGACGAAGTAGGGCGGGAGAAAGGTGATGGTCGCGCCGAAGCGCAAATGCACGGAATGCGGGCCCGAAGACCATCATGCCCTGCTGTCTATCTGGCGTGGTCTTCACGCGCACGCGCTATCTCCCTTCCACTTACGAGGAGACCGATTGTTATGAAAAACAACAAACAGAAGACGGATAAACAAAAGACCAATAAACAAACAAGCACTATGCAGCGCCGAGCGTCGCGTACGGATGAAGTCGAGGCAACGGCTACTGCCGCGCCAGCGGCCGATGCAAAAAACCAACGAATGCCGACCAAGGCCTATGACAAAGAGATCAAGAAGCTGCACGGCGAGTTGGTGCAATTGCAGGAATATGTCGTACAGAATGGCCTGAAGGTCTGCATTCTGTTCGAGGGGCGCGATGGCGCCGGCAAGGGCGGTGCGATAAAAGCGATCACGGAGCGTGTAAGCCCGCGTGTGTTCCGTGTCGTGGCCCTGCCAACGCCGACCGAACGCGAAAAGAGCCAGATGTACGTACAGCGATACATCGGGCATTTGCCTGCTGCCGGCGAAGTGGTGATATTCGACCGTAGTTGGTATAACCGCGCAGGCGTCGAGCGCGTGATGGGCTTCTGCACGGAAGAAGAGGCTACCCTTTTTCTGCAGAACACGCCAGTGGTGGAGCGGGCAATCGTCAATTCCGGGATTATCCTGCTCAAGTACTGGCTCGAAGTCAGCCCTGAAGAACAGACACGCCGCCTGAAGGACCGCTTCAAGGATGCGCGCAAGCTGTGGAAGCTTTCGCCGATGGACTTGAAGTCCTACAGCCGCTGGTACGACTATTCACGCGCGCGCGACGCCATGTTCGAGGCCACCGATACTGGATGGGCGCCGTGGCATGCCGTTCATTCGAATGACAAGAAGAAGGCGCGCCTGGCGATCATCGAGCATATCCTGAGCAGCGTCCCGCACAAGAAAATGCCGCACGAAAAGATTGAACTTCCCAAGCGCCAGAAGCGCGGCGATTACGTGGAAAGCAAATTCCAGGTGAGATTCATCAACGAAGAAAACGGATGAGGCTGCGATTCGCCGTCTCTACGGCATGAGCGGCGGCGCAGTAAAGCAGCCAAGCTATGAAGGGAGGTAATTAATGAAGGCCATGCAATTCGATACCGGAGATGATTTTCCGGACAGCGCCGTGATATACCGCTCATTGTTCCACAACACACTCAGCGGCGTTGCCTACTGCAAAATAATGTACGAGAACGGCAAGGCAACCGATTTCGAGTTTTTGATGGTCAACGACGCCTTTCGCGCGCAGGTCGGCAGGAACGACATTATCGGCAAGATGGCGAGCGAGGTCATGCCCGGCTATCAGGAAGCCAACCCGGAAATGCTGCCCCGGCTCAGCCGAATTTCTCATTCCGGCAACCCGGAGCGGTTCGAGATCCGGATCGAGCCTCTCAGGACATGGTTTCAGGTATCGGCCTACAGTCCGAAGACGAAACATCTCGTGGCCATCTTCGAGGTCATCAGCGAGCGCAAGAAGACAGAAGAGAAATTGAAGCTGGCCGGGATGGTGTTCCAGGACACCAGCGAGGCGATTCTGATTGCCGACAAGAACAATGTCATCGCAGCCGTCAATCCGGCATTCGAGCGGATAACCGGCTATTCGGCAGACGAGCTGACCGGCCGCAACATCGATACCCTGAAATCAGGGATGCAAGGCGAAGACAAACCGCATTCCATCGAGCGCGCACTCAGCGCGACCGGCTATTGGAAGGGCGAACTGTGGGTTCGTCGCAAGGACGGCGAGATAGCCGCCGCTGACGTCACCATCGATACTCATTTCGATCAGGATGGGGCCGTTAACATGCGCATCCTGCTCCTTTCCGACATCACCGAAAAGAAACGATCCGAGGAGTTGATATGGCGACAGACGAACTACGATTCGCTGACAGGCCTGCCTAACAGACAACTTTTCCGCGAACAATTCGAACAGCGGATTCGACAGGCGCGCCAGGATGACCAGCCTCTGGTCCTGATGTATGTGGATCTGGACGGCTTCAAGGAAGTCAACGACACGTTCGGCCTGCAGATGGGCGATCTGATGTTGAAAAAGGTAGCGGAGAAGTTGCAGAGCAGCGTGCGCAATACAGACACTGTCGCCCGCTCCGAAGGCGACGAATTCATGATACTCCTGCCCGATCTGGGAGATGTCGACGACATTGACCGCATTGCCCGCCAGATTCTCAAGCACATCTCCGAGCCTATAAAACTGAACAGCGATTACGCATACCTGTCCGGCAGCATTGGCATCACTCTTTATCCGCGCGAAGGCTCAGAAACCGAAGTGTTGATCCGAAACGCCATTCAGGCCACGCACGCCGCCAAGCGGACTGGCAAGAATCGCTACCAATTCTTCACCTCAGAACTGCAGGAGGCGGCTGAGGAAAGAAAGCGCCTCATCAGCGACATGTACATTGCTCTGGACAGCAACCAGTTCGAAATCGTGTACCAGCCCATCGTCGAACTTGCCAGCAGTTCCATCCATAAGGCCGAGGCGCTGATCCGATGGCAGCATCCGACCAGGGGTTTGATCAATCCATTTGAGTTCATTTCGGCCGCGGAAGATATTGGCATGATTCTGTCCTTCGGCGACTTGGTCTTTCGCGAAGCCGCCAGACAGGCCGCCCATTGGCGCGAAAAATATCAGCCGATCTTCCAGGTCAGCGTCAATATCTCTCCATCCCACTTCATGAGCAAAGGGATCGACTTATCGGTCTGGTTCGATCTCCTCAAGAAGCTAGGACTGCCAGGCCAGGGGATCGTAGTCGAGATCACCGAAGGATTGCTGTTGGATTCGAGCCAGAAAGTCATCGACCAGCTGCTGACTCTGCATAACGCCGGCATCCAGCTGGCACTGGACGACTTCGGCACGGGTTATTCGTCGATTGCGTATTTGAGGAAATTCGATATCGACTACATCAAGGTCGACAAGGCGTTCGTCCAGAACCTGACCGCAGAATCGCGGGACATGATTCTGTGGAAGGCGATTACTCCAATGGCGCGTGCGTTCGGGATCAAATTGATTGCCGAAGGGGTCGAGACGGAAGAGCAGCGCTCGCTGCTGGCGAGCGTTGGCTGCGATTATGGCCAGGGATATCTCTTTTCCCGGCCAGTGTCAAAGGAAGCGTTCGAGTCATTGCTGAAGGAGGCACATGGTTCTGGCACTTGATGCGATGGCGATTTTTTCAGAATCGCATGGAGGAATTCCTGGCTAAAGCGGATTTCTGGCCTTCTTGTTATTTTTTATAAAACAAAACTCACTGTTTGTTGTCTCGTAAACGGCCGTTTAAAAGCCCTGATGCGTCTACTCCCATTTCCCGAGCCGTCTCTACAGGCAGATTGCTGGTAAGCATACCATCCACAAGCATCATTCCATCGAACTCCGCCGGTGCGATAGCTCCGGGCACTGACATGCTGGCCCGCATCACATTGGCAAGCTCTACTCTGCTGAAAACCGCCTTTTTCCCGGTTAACAAGTCGGTCGCTACGGCACGGAAAGGAATAGGCCGATGGTCAAAGTCGTGGTAGCCCATCGCTTTAGATAGCCGACGCAGTACGGTTTCCAGCTGCACGCCAGTTACTGCGCCTTTGGGCAGCTTGAGTTTCCCTTCTCTTATTCCCAGTTCCGGGCCGAAGAAATTGCCGTAGTCATCCTGCATGTCGCGTATGTTCAGTTCTGTGCGCTGTACCTTTCCTTGAACAGCAACTCGGTCGAGATGCCCCCCATGATCTTGTCCATTTCCACAGTGGACATGCCCGCCGCATAGGCAGCGCCGACCAGCGCCCCCATACCGGTTCCTACAATACAGTCAATCGGGACCCGGTACTCTTCCAAAACCTTCAGCACGCCAACGTGGGCCGCTCCTCGCGCTCCACCACCACCCAGCACCAGACATATTTTCGGTCGTTCGGGAACGACCTTTCGCATGGGTGTTATCTCTGCATTTGCTATAAGGGCGGAAAAAGACATGACTGCAATCGCCAGCCACAAGGTGACCGTGCAGAATCCATGAAGAATCCGCGTTCTTCCTTGAATTCATGCCACACGCTGGTTGCACCTGCCAGTCCGCATAGCCCTTGCCATTCTTTGGTCGGACCCAGGCGCCTAACGCTTGCCGAGCAGCATCAGGTTGAGCGGCACGTCTTCTTTCGACAATCCCAACTTTTCAGTGACGGCGTTCGTGTCCATTGTGATGACGAAACGCGCTCCTACGTTCATCGAGGCAGCCGCCAGGTAAACGTTCTGCGTCATGGCGCCGGATGCCAGGTAGGCCCAGGCCATTTGGCCGTGTTCATCGCCCGCCCTGGACAGCATTTGCTTGTCGGCGACAAGGATCAGGACCGTCGGCGCATTCTTGACCACGTTTTGCCTGCCGACAAGGTGCCTGATGTCTTCGTTTGAGATCGCCTTCAGAGCATGTGTTTTCCAGTCGTAGAGCGAGACGCCACCGGCATCGGCAACATATACCCTGACGTAAGGCGCGCTGCCCAGCCCGTACGGTGTTGTCCAGCCTTTCCCTTCGCGGTTCAGTCCCGATGCAGCCCATAGGAGAGTTGACAGTTCCTGCTTCGAGAGAGCATTGGTTGGGAAATTGTTTTGAGTATCCGAACGGCGCGCCTTCAGCGCTGTGAAAATCCCCTCGCCGCCGCTGGTCTGGGGCGCAGGCAGTGTTGTGTCAGCCAGCGCCCATGAGGGCGTATGCAGCAGCACAGTCGCCAGCAGGCTCAATGCCGTACTTTTTACGCGTTCGCGCATCACTATCTCCTTTTCATTGTTCGTTGATCAAGACAATTGAAAGTGTAGATGTCTCTGCAGATGCAAGTAAAGCTCTGCCGGACTTTGAAAGATGGCCTTGTCCAGTCAGTTTGAGCTCGGGAGATTTCACCCGGCAGATGGTTGTGGGGTGCTGCTGGTTTTCGCCTTGATCGCTGCTATGGCGCCATGATACGCACCATCGATCTCACGTGTTTCTATTCGGGCGATTGCCACCAGCTTCATAAACCCTTGCTTATGTTATTAGATTCACTGGCTCAGAAAAGCGGCATCCTGAACGGCACATATAACGAAATCCGATGTCTCTGGGTCAGGTGGTGGCTCTCGTATCCAAACAATTCAAATAAAAGCCCGGCCCGCAAGATTGTGCAGATTCCTTCTATAGATATTTTCGGTCAATGCGTGGTTCCATGCAGTGTTCTCAGCCTTCTCCAAAGACTTAAAGGACCAGCATCTTCTGCGTCTTTAAGCAGACTTCTTTCAGGCTGATATGCCAACGGGAAAAAAGAAGGTGAAATGTCTTCCGGATCAACGTTAACGTTGATGATTGATCATCCAGTATCGTCAAACTTTATGCTGTTTATGACGTCTTATAACTAAGTTTTGCAACACATATGATGGCGCGAGCTTCTTGAAAGGAATGATATGCACGCATATGAATGGAGCAAAAAATGGCTCGCAGCACTGTTTCTCGTGGGAACGATGGTGACATCGTTGGTTGGTTGCGGAGGCAATGACAACAACTATGTCATTACCAATCTGTCATCCGACGGTGGGGTTGCCGCTTCGCATACCGATTCCAACCTCAAGAATGGCTGGGGCATTGCCTTCAACCCCACTGGCTATGCGTGGATTGCAGACAATGGGACCTCCAAAGCGACGATTTATGATGGAAGCGGCGTCTTGCAGCAGCCAGTCGTGTCCATTCCAGACGGAATAGCCGGGCCTGCAAACCCGACTGGCATCGTGTTTAATGGCGGTTCGAACTTTCTTATTTCGCAAAATGGGCAGACGGCCACGAGCCTGTTTATTTTCTCAGGCGAAGCCGGGACCATATCGGCTTGGTCCCCTACGGTCAATTTCACAACTGCAATCACCTTATTCGACGGCGGCAGTACCGGCAACGTATATAAGGGTCTCGCTCTGGCCAATTTCAACAATGCAGCATATTTGTATGCAACCGACTTCCATAATCGCAACATCGACGTGTTCGATAGCAACTTCAACCGTGTGGTGTTGGCAGGCACCTTTACCGATTCATCCATGCCGGATGGTTATTCGCCGTTCGGTATTCAAGCCATAAACAATCAGATCTATGTAACGTATGCCTTGCGTGATTCCGCCGCACACGACAACATAAATGGCGCAGGATTTGGGTTCATCAATGTTTTTGATACAGGTGGGAATTTCATCAGGCGTCTGGTGAGCAACGGTCCGCTCAATGCCCCGTGGGGAATGGCACTTGCACCAGCGAATTTTGGGGAGTTTTCGAACGCTTTGCTGGTCGGTAATTTCGGCGATGGCAAGATTAATGTATTCGACCCTACTACAGGCAACGTACGAGGAACGCTCATCGCTTCGGATGGCCGGCCGCTTGTGATCGATGGATTGTGGGGGCTTGCGTTTGGCAATGATCTCTTCGGATTTTCATCCGGAAGCCTGTATTTTGCTGCGGGCCCAAGTAATGAAACTAATGGCCTATTTGGGAAAATCGATCTTAAATGATCATTGCAGGCAAGTTGGTCTAGTTACTTGATTATTGGCAGATACGCGCATCCACCACCGCTTTGCAAGCCAGTTCAGCATCGGCGAATAAGTGTCCTGCTGAAAATAACAGGATGGATCACAGGCAATGCGAGAACTGCTTCGCGTGGGCAGATAGAAAACGAGAAAGAGAATTTTGCTAACGGTTTTGCTAGAAGCCAGCCTGCTCAACAAACAGGGGTACATCCATAACTATCAATAAAATGATCAGTATGGCGTGAAACCAGCCTGCCAAAACCAAATAAAGCCACCGATCTTTCAGCAGTCCCGTTGGCTTGTTCTCTTCTGTGTCGCTCATTCTATAAATGCAAAAATAGGGATGAAAAGGCGCTAATGATATCGCTTCCTGTTAGTCCAGGCGGGCGAAGGGCAAGCGTCTTTGCCGCACACGGACACTGGCGGTATTAGCATTTCCTGTGCCATGTCGAGCTTAAATTTCCTGCGCGGTCTCTTTGCTGTTTAAGTTCAACAGCTTATGCTGTTGCTCCGGGGGGGGACCATTTTAGCACTAGTGCGCTGATAGCACCGGCCATTGTCATATTTTGATGAAAAGCAACATTCTCGACATTTTTTGACGGAAAGGCGTGGCGAAGCGGCCGTACGGAATCGTCCTGCAGTTGAACGAACGTGAAGGCGAGGCGAATCTGCTTGTTTGCCTGGGCTATGAATTCTTGAGAAAGGTTGACCAAGTAATGGGCTCGTTTCAATGCACGGGATCAGTTACCTGGCTTGGCATGCTCAGATTGAGAAACGTGTTTTCAGCCGGTCTTGTCCGAGCTTTCAACCCACGAGATGATAGGTTGCCATTGTTCCATATCGCGTTCGCAGCGTGCCGGAGGCATGTCGAAAATGGTCAGGCCGGCGGCGATTGCTTGCACATATGCTTGTGTGTCCCGCAGGTAAGCCAGGATCGGCAGATCCAGACTGGCGAAGAAGCGTTCCAGTTCGGCGGCGGACCTAGTGCGTGCATCGACGCGCATGCCGACCACGGCAACTTCCATTTTGCCCTTGCGTATCGTCTTTTCTTCCTCGAGTGTGAGGATAAAATCCCGGACAGCCAGCATATCGAACAGTGAAGGCTGAACCGGGATAATCACACGTGACGATATCTTCAATACTTTTTCCAGCGTTTTGCCTCGAAGTCCTGCTGGAGTGTCGAGAACAACGTGCGTCGTGCCTTTGGGCGGTCGGGCGATGTTGTCGTGGCTGATATCCCAGGTTTTAATCAATGGCGCGCTTGCCGGACGCAGTGAAAGCCAGTCTCTTGAGGAATGCTGGCGGTCGATATCGCCGAGCATGACCTTTTTTCCTTTTGACGCAAAATAGCCCGCCAGATTGGCTGCCAGAGTCGATTTGCCCGAACCGCCTTTCGGGTTGGCAATGAGGAAGGTATTCATGAAGTGGCGAATATCCGCATAGAAATGGGTAGTCTTTCGTTATTTCTTCTTTGTCTGGTTCTTCCTGATTCGCTCGACTCCGGCAAGTGCTTTCGTCA
>Ga0316613_10000631_pt1 | contig 26821 bp, 24 predicted proteins | sample OWC_soil_day10_C_2_FD_207647 | JGI IMG/M metagenome (GOLD analysis project Ga0316613, IMG submission 207647) | Wetland soil microbial communities from Old Woman Creek delta, Ohio, United States - OWC_soil_day10_CT_b | ecosystem: Environmental > Terrestrial > Soil > Wetlands | place: USA: Ohio...
CCGGCCATCATGTATGATGCAAAATCAGAGAAACAACATAAAATGGCGGAGCAAGCTAGTGACGAGATCTTAAAAATTGCGATTGGCCTGGGAGGAAGCGTTTCTGGGGAACACGGTATTGGAATTGAAAATTGCGATTTATGCCTCAGCAGTTTAATAAAACAGAATTGGTTTTCATGGAAAAGTTTAAGCGAATGTTAGATCCTTCGTTACTACTCAATAGAGGAAAAGTGTTAGAACTATAATCTAACAACAGGAGATGGCTACTTATGGTTGAGGCACTTGAATCATGTTTTGAAGATATGTATTATCCGCGTTCTGTGGAGGAAGTAAGAGACATTATTGGTAAAGTATCACAAGACGACTGCAATATTGTTCCGATGGGTAATGGAACTAAAGTCGGTGAATATATTGGGAATCACGTCCAGCGTACAATTGGACTTTCTATGAAAAAGCTAAATAAAGTATTGGAGATTAACCAGGCTAACTTAACTATCACGGTCGAGGCGGGAATTTCCCTATTTGAACTACAGAAGGTTTTGCTGCAGCATAACCTATGGCTCCCGGTAGTCGTTCAGCGTGCTGAGCTACGTACGATAGGGGGGCTGATAGCAGAAAATGCTAAAAATTATGAAAAATATTCAGGGAAAAATATTGGGGATTATGTTATCGGTTTAGAATTTGTTACTCCCGAGGGTGAAATGATCCGAACTGGCGGGCGTACGGTAAAGAACGTAGCTGGTTATGATTTTACTCATTTATTGAACGGCAGTATAGGCACCCTTGCCATAATAACGAAGGTCACTTTTAAGTTAAAACCTAAAGCAGAACTACGAAAAACTGTCTTGATTGCCGCCGCTGATTTGAGCACCGGCAATGATTTGCTAACTATAGTAAAAAAAATGTCTCTGACTACGACTTCCTTTCATTTGTTTACGATTACCAGTGATTTCGATCCAGCTTTTTTTGAACGGGCAGAGGCAATAGGGGTTATTAGTCTTGAGGGGGTTAAAGCAACAGTAGAGGACCACATTAGCAAAATACAGGAAGGTGTTAGGCAGAATGGTGTTGTGGAAAAAGTACTGAATAGTACGGATTATTGGGAGAACTACTCATCCCAATATAGTAATATTCCTCAGAAGTACAAAATCTGCGGCAAGGTAGACAAAAGACACTTGCCGAATTTTATAGACCTAACTTGCGAAAGTAAGAAAATTTTTGCAGGGTTTTTTATTGATATAGGTACAGGAGACATTAGCATGTATTGTCGAGACGAGGAAGTATTCAAAGATATGCATGACAGACTAGAAGAATTCACAACACGTTACGCGTTGCCTTCATGGATGGTAAAAAAACGCTCACACCCACTGTATCGATTAATCAAAAACAGTTTGGATAAGAAAAATTGTTTGTTTGCCAATAATTTAGTATTGTCTATTAACGATAGTGTGACTAGGAAGTGATTTTGATATGGGCGATTTATTAGTAGATCTGCAGAAATGCACTAGGTGTGGCTTCTGCCAGGACGTTTGCCCTACTTATAAGGCCGAACTGAACGAAGGATCAGTGGCGCGGGGGCGTCTTAAGTTGGCGAAAATGGTTGAAGAAGGCAAATACCGGTGGGATAGGGACAGTAAGCTTCATAAGCATATCAATGATTGTCTATTATGTGGTGCTTGTGTTAGCAACTGTCCCGGCTCTATTCCGGTTAGCGAAGTGATGATAAAAGCTCGGCAGAAAATTAATAAACAATCTGGTACCGATCTGTTTTACAAGGTTGCCTACAAGGGGGCGCTTTCTGATCAGAAAAAACTCAAATTGGGCCGAAATTTTATGCGGTTATACCAAATAACTGGAGTAAAGAGGTTGGTAACTGCCACAGGAATATTAAAAGCGATACCACCATTAAAAGTAATGGAAGAGAGAATGCCAGAGGTACCGAAAAAAACATTTTTTGAGATGTTGCCAGATTTGGTTGTCCAACTGCAAAATCCGAAGTACAAAGTGGCTTATTTTTGTGGGTGTGCTACAAACTCATTTTTTGGTGACGTTGGTGCCGCTACCGTAAAGGTGTTGCAAAAGTTGAATTGCCAAGTATACGCTCCAACTGTGGAGTGTTGCGGTGAGCCTCATAAAGGTGCGGGTGATCTGGAGGAAGCAAAAAGATTGGCCAAAAGGAATATTGATATCTTTTTTAACGAGAAAAATTTTGACTTTATTATTACAGATTGTGCTACTTGTGGCAGTGCGTTAAAAAATTACAAGAGATTGTTGGGCGATGATATAGCTTATCAGATGAAAGCCGAACAATTTAGTGCTGCTGTTTATGACCTGAATCAGTTTATAGTATATAAAACTGATGCGCTAGAGAACATATCGGCAATTGACAATCAGGAGATAACCGTAACGTATCATGATCCTTGCCATCTGGTACGGGGTCAGAAAATTTCTGAGGCGCCCAGAGAAATACTGAAAAAAATACCTAGTGTAGTACTCGTTGAAATGGAAGATACAAACAGTTGCTGCGGCGGTGCAGGATCCTACGGATTCACTCACCATCGTTTATCAAAAAAAATTTTGCAAAATAAAATGGAAAAGGTAAAGGCTACTGGAGCTAATTGTTTAGCTACCTGCTGCCCAGCGTGCATGATGCAGCTTGGTTACGGCATTAGAAGCGAGCAATTGAACATGAAGCTGGTGCACCCTGTGCAACTACTAGATAAAGCGCTGCTACAAACGATAGCTGATCAAAAAGTTGAAGGCTAATTTCTTTGCAAGACAAGAGAAGATGCCTTAATAGGGCAAGTTCGGTTCTGCGAGGCGCGCTTCTAAAAAGCTTACAGCTATAAGTAGAAAAAAAGAGCCCTCCTTTGTTAGAATAAATGCAGGTTTGCCGACCGCATTACGAAACAAAGGAGGACTATCCAAATGGATAACAGCAGCTTAGCACATACAAAATGGAAATGCAAATATCATATAGTATTTGCTCCGAAATATCGAAGGCAAATTATATATGGGAAGATTAAAAGGGATATAGGGATTATATTGAGAAAACTATGCGAATATAAAGGCGTAGAGATTCTTGAAGCAAATGCTTGTGTAGATCACATTCATATGTTAGTTAGTATTCTGCTGAAATTGAGCGTATCGCGGTTTATGGGATATTTGAAAGGTAAAAGTTCATTGTATTTCTTCACGGTTCTAATGCTGGTGGATGGAGAACCTGGAATAAGTGGATTTGAATTGTTCTAGGTTTCTATTTCTTAGGCGTCTTCCTCAATCTAATGACTACGGTTGTTCCTAACATCCAGTGGCGCGGTATTGCGGATATACTGGCAGTGGAGTCATATCTCAGCGGTGTTATTCCTCTCTTTGGCATTGCCTTGCTGGAGTTTGGCGTGATTGGCAAGGGAAAAACAGATGATGAGAAGATGAAGCTTCATTTTATCATCTTGACCGTCTTCCTCGTTGTGGCTCATGTCGCCATGGTTTTTGGTATGGTTGATCCAACGATTATGGGGTGGAATCCTAATGTCGGTGGCGGACATATGCAACATATGGGACATCAATAAAAGAGTAGGTATATACTTTATAAGTATTGACAATGGGCTGTTGTAAGTATATAATGATAAAAAATTGCAAAAGTAGTAACTTTGCTGGCTGGTCAAAGAACTAGAGGCTATATTCCATTAAATGATGGAGCATAGCCTCTTTATTTTTTTATCTAAAATAGTCAATTTTTATAATTGACTGTTTGTTCACTAGAAAGGTAAAAGGAAGGCGGATTGAATGATTAAAATTAAGGATCTAAATAAAGATTATATTACGCCTCATACTAGGATACATGCCTTGAGTAATATCAATTTACAAGTTGAAAAAGGAGATGTTTTTGGTATTATCGGCTTTAGTGGAGCCGGCAAATCAACGCTGATTAGATGTCTAAATCGTCTCGAAGAACCTGATTCAGGTAAAATTATCATTGCAGGACAAGATATTACGGCGATGAACAAACAGCATTTAAAGTTGGCCAGAAGAAAAATAGGTATGATTTTTCAGCAATTTAATTTACTTGATGCAAAAAACGTTTTTGAAAATATTGCTTTTCCTTTGAAGGTTTCCGGATATCCTAAGAATCAAATCAAACACCGGGTCGAAGAAATTCTTGATTTAGTTGGTTTGGCAGATAAAGCCAAGGCATATCCATTGCAGTTAAGCGGAGGTCAAAAACAAAGGGTTGGTATAGCCAGGGCTCTTTCCAATAAACCAGATGTACTACTTAGTGATGAAGCTACTTCTGCTCTTGACCCTCAAACGACTTATTCTATATTGGAACTACTAAAGGATATTAATAAGAAATTGGGGCTGACAATTGTCTTAATTACTCATGAACTGGATGTATTGAAACATATTTGCAACAATATGGCTGTTATTGAGCAGGGGAAAATTGTTGAGAATGGATCAGTTGAAAAGTTCTTTCTTAATCCTGAGAGTGATACGGCGAAACGATTTATTAGCATTCTGCACGGTTTTCAAGCAAATCGTGTATATAAGGAAGGTGGTGGGATTTGAATGACGATGTACTAGAACTACTGCTCACCGGTCTTGGTGAAACGGTTTACATGGTAGCCCTCTCTACTCTCATCGCATTTGCGATTGGATTGCCCCTAGGAATTATATTGGTAGTTACAGAAAAAGGGAATGTGCTAGAAGCCCCAAAAATCAATAAAGTTCTGGGGACAGTAATCAATGTAGTACGCTCATTTCCTACCATTATTTTAATTGTTGTCTTACTTCCTTTAGCTCGGTTTATTGTGGGAACGACCCTGGGTACTACGGCGGCAATTGTACCTTTATCCATTGGAGCGGCGCCATTCATTGCTAGAATTATTGAGAACTGCCTTAAGGAGGTTAGTTTTGGCAAGATTGAAGCAGCGACGGCCATAGGTGCCAATCCTTTAACGATCATTGCGAAAGTACTTATTCCGGAAGCTCTGCCTTCTCTCATTCGAGGGTTAACCATTGCAGTGGTAGGGATTATTGGCATGACGGCGGTTGCTGGGGCCATTGGAGCAGGCGGTTTGGGAAGTCTTGCCATACGGTTTGGGTACATGAGATATCGGGATGATATTATGATTGCTACTGTTATAACGTTAATTATTCTGGTGCAAGGTGTGCAAATTGGAGGTGATTTCTTAGCGAAATATATTAATGGGAAAAGATATAAGTTTGATTAAGAATAGAGTGAAAGGATGATTGAAATGATTAAAAAAGGCATAATTACTAAAATGGCATTAGGAACAATTAGCATTATAATAGCTGCAAGTATGTTTGTTGGTTGTTCATCAAGTAAGACGAATAGTTCACAAAATAACGGTAAGCCTGAAGTAACCGTGAAAGTAGGGGCAGCGGCAGTGCCCCATGCCGACATATTGAATTTTATTAAACCAAAATTGAAGGCAGAAGGAATCAACTTAGAAGTTATTGTGATGGATGACGATGGACAGTTAAATCCAGCACTAAAAGACAAACAAATTGACGCAAATTATTTTCAGCATGTCCCGTATTTAGATTCGGTAGCAAAAGAGAAAGGTTTTAATTTTACTGTTACTGCCAAGGTGCATGTTGAACCCATTGGATTTTATTCACAAAAAATAAAATCCATTAATGAACTTAAAGAGGGTTCTAAAATCGCAATTTCCAATAACCCATCCAATGAATTTAGAGGGCTTATTCTTTTGGAGAAAAATGGTCTAATTAAACTAAGACCAGGGTTAGCTCAATATTCTTCTACGCCGAGAGATATTATTGAAAACCCTAAAAAGTTAACATTTGTTGAAATCGATTCTGCTCAACTCACTCGTTCGTTGCCAGATGTGGACGGTGCTGTCATCAATACCAATCGAATCCTAGAGGCTAAATTAGATCCGAATACCGCATTATTTAGAGAAGATGCCAACTCTCCTTATGCGAATATTTTAGTTGTAAGGAGCGGGGAAGAAAATCGCCCAGAACTTAAAAAACTTGCGGAATTTTTAGTGACTCCAGATGTTAAGACGTTTATCCAGAATAGGTATGGTGTAGCAGTTGTTCCTGCATTTTAGAGAGAGCCCAAGATAGAGTGACAAGGAGGAAAGGGTAGGATGAGTGAGGTTGAAAAAGATACCTTAGTTTTACATACTGGTTTTGAATATGACGAAGTTACAGGTGCTGTGAGTGTCCCAATCTATCAAGTATCTACATATCAGCAAGATGCTCTTGGTGGGAACAAAGGGTTCCTATATTCTCGGACAGGGAATCCAACGCGGTCAGCCTTGGAAAAAACTATTGCTGCCTTGGAATATGGCAGTAGAGGTTTGGCTTTTGCCTCAGGTTTAGCCGCTATATCTACGGTGCTATTGTTGTTTAGTAGCGGTGATCATTTGGTGGTTTCTGATGTTACATATGGTGGCACATATCGGTTGATCACTAAAGTGTTTAAAAGATTAGGAATTTCATCTACATTTGTTGATACAACTAATTTACAGGCAGTGAAGGCAGCAATTACACCTCAAACCAAAGGCGTTCTTATTGAAACACCAGCCAATCCACTAATGAATATAGCGGATATTCAAGCTATTGCAGATATTTGCCACAGTGGAGACATAAAATTAATTGTGGATAACACCTTTATGACTCCCTATTGGCAAAATCCATTACTCCTCGGTGCCGATATAGTAGTTCATAGTGCTACAAAATATTTGGGTGGTCATAGCGATGTGCTGGCCGGACTTGTGGTAGCTGCATCGGAAGAACTTGGTGAGGAGCTTTATTTTCTGCAAAAATCCACAGGAGCAGTCCTTGGACCACAGGACTCTTGGCTGATCATGCGCGGAATTAAAACATTAGGTGTTAGAATGGAAAAACATGAGAATAATGCCCAAGAGTTAGCGCAGTGGTTGAGGACCTTACCCCAGGTAAAGAGGGTTTATTATCCTGGGTTGCAGGATAATCCCCAGTATGCTATCGCACAAAAACAGGCACGAGGATTTGGCGGCATGCTCTCTTTCGAACTTGCTAGTCGTGAAGTAGCAGAACAATTCTTTAGCAAGCTTAAGTTAATTACTTTTGCCATTAGTTTAGGGGGGGTAGAAAGTCTTATTTGTTTGCCAGCCAAGACAACACATGCCGCTATCCCGATTGAAGTGCGTGAGGAAATAGGTATTCGTGATAGCTTGGTGCGATTTTCTGTAGGTATAGAAAATGTTGAAGATATAAAGAAAGATATTTTACAAGCATTGAAACAAGATTAAAAAATATCAATGTATCATTCAATTATCTTGAAAGGATGATTTATTAGGTAGATCAAAATGCTGGTGATAGACTAAATTAAATAAAGAGTAAGAGCTGATTGGAAAAACCAAAGGCCGAGGGTGTTTTTTTTTAAGGTGGACACTTGCGGTCTTTTTTACGTAATCAGAAAATAATAATTATATAAATTATATATTTACGCTGATCAGTAAAAAAGCTGAAGGCAAAGAAAGACTTCTCAAAGAAGTCAATCTTTGCCTTTTTTGTTTTTAGATTTTTAGCATATGAACAAGTCCAATAATATTGTCGGGAGGATATTACATGAAAAAAATTATGAAGAAATTAAATAACTGGTTGCCTGTATTATCAGTAGTTTTAGCAATGGTTGTAGAACTTGTGCTTGTAAATGCGAGTAAGCATATACCGGCCAAACATCCTTATTTTGTCTATTTATTAGTAGCTTTCCTTGCAATTTTTACAATCATCGCACTCGCAGCCTATTATAATAAGAAGGCAAAAACTTGGATTGAAGAAAATGCCTTGTTTGTAGGCGCAGCCATTTTATTTTTAAATTTGCTAAATATTTTCACTAAAAAGCTGGCGCTTTTTCCTGTTATCTACTTCCCGTCCATTGATAAAATACTGGGCATTATTGTGGAAGAACGAGAATTTCTTGCTCTTTGTCTCGCCTCTTCTGGAAAACTTTTGTTTATAGGATATTTCTTTGGAGCAATTGCTGGATTTGCGACAGGCATCGGTGTAGGTTTCAGCAAAAAAGCAAGCTATTGGATAAATCCGCTTATTCGCATTTTAGGTCCTATTCCCGCTACGGCGTGGATTCCTTTAGTACTGATCAGTTTTCCGACTACATTTACAGCAAGTGCTTTTCTGATCGCCCTTGCTGTATGGTTTCCAACAACGGTTATGACCAGTAGTGGGATTTTAAATGTAGAAAATGCGTATTTTGAAGTATCAAGTACACTAGGAGCAGGAAAGTATTATCAAATTTTTAAAGTAGGTGTTCCTGCCGCTATGCCCCATATGTTCATCGGTCTTTTTAATGGCACTTGCGCGTCGTTTATTACCTTGATGACAGCAGAGATGTTAGGGGTTAAAAACGGTATTGGTTGGTACATTAACTGGCAAAAAGAAATGATGTCCTACGCTAATGTATATGCAGGACTCATCATCATCGCGGTTACTTTTTCCATTCTCATTACGCTACTGTTTAAGGTACGCGACTATGTGCTAGTCTGGCAGAAGGGAGTTATAAAATGGTAGGGGAAATAAAAGTTGAAAAGGTTGTTAAACGATTTAAACAGATCGACGGGGAAGATATTATTGCCCTTAGTGGCATTGATCTTAAGATTAATGCCGGGGAATTTATATCTCTCATTGGACCTTCTGGTTGCGGAAAATCCACTCTGCTTCGGCTGATTGCTGGTTTGAACGGTGCGGATGAGGGGAAGCTGTATATCGATGATAAAGAGATTAATCATCCATCTCATGAAAGGGGGTTGGTATTCCAAAATCCGATGCTTTTTCCTTGGCTGAATGTCCATGATAATGTCGCTTTTGCCCTAAGGGCCCGCGGCATATATAAAGAAAATAAGGGGGAGGTTGATAAATTTATTGAACTGGTGGGATTATCTGCTTTCCACAAATCCTATCCACATCAGCTTTCAGGGGGGATGGCACAACGGGCATCCCTTGCTAGGGCGCTAGTAAATCATCCGAAAGTCCTACTATTAGATGAGCCGCTCGGCGCTCTCGATGCTTTCACGCGCATGAACCTGCAAGACGAATTGATCCGCATTTGGCAGGAAAGAGCTACCACCATGATCATGGTCACACATGATGTAGATGAAGCCATTTACTTGTCAGATCGGATTATCGTTATGACGCCACGACCAGCTAAAATTGAAGCTCATATTGAAGTCAAGCTTTCCAGACCAAGAGCTCGCAGTAATTCTGAATTTCTTAAATTGCGTACCAATATTCTAGAAATATTGAATTATGCTGGACATGAAGAAGAACCAAGTTATTATTTATAAGGGGATGATATTGTGAAAAAGAAAATGATGGTTATGATAGCCATTCTACTATGCTCATTATTATTGACAGCGTGCGCACAAGCGCCAGCAGTGCCCGCTAAGGCTGATGACTATGTCGTAAAAATCGGCTATACCGGCAGTTTATGCGAAGCACCTATACATGTAGCTGCTGCGAAAGGATTTTTTGAGCAAGAGGGTTTGAAGGTTGATCTTATTAAATTAGCACCGGGGACGGCTTTTGAAGCTGTTACGGCAGGAAAAGTAGATGCAGGATTTGGATTGCTGGCCAGCTTGATTCAGCCCCTATCCAATGGCTTACCTATCAAAATTACTACGGGTTTGCATACTGGTTGCGACAAAGTGCTTGTTCCTAACGATTCCAGCATTAAGACACTGGCAGATTTAAAAGGTAAACGTGTGGGTGTTCCTAGTATGAGTAGCAGTCCAATAATTTTTGCCAAACGCGCCCTAGCTGATGCAGGCGTAGGAGTGAGTGAAAAGAATATGGAAGTAGAATTTATTGTATTTAGCGCTAGCGATCTGCCACTTGCTTTGAAAAATGGGGCAGTGGATGCTCTGGCGATGAACGACCCGACGGCAGCCGTTGCCCAGAAGGAGTTTAATTTGCGCACTCTGGTTGATTCGGCAGTGACTGAACCTTATAATCACCAATATTGCTGCTCTGCCTATGTTCGAGAGAGTTTAGCTAGCGATAATCCTGAAGTTGCTGCAAAATTTACTCGTGCCGTACAAAAAGCAAGTGCCTGGATACAAAAAAATCAAGATGAAACAGCAAAAATTCAGATTGATAAAAAGTGGGTAGCAGGCGATGCTGCATTCAACGCAGGAGTGTTAAAGACTTATAATTATATTCCGTCTGTCAAAGGTGCCTATGATGCTTTTGGTGTGACAGCCAAGCAATTGCAAGATGTCGGTATGCTAGACAAGACGGTAGATGTTGAAGCACTGCAGAAAAAGAGTTTCATATTTTTGAAGGGTGTACAGGATACGGTTAATTAGCCAAATAAACGATATGATTTATCTAAATTAACTAGGAGGGAAGTATGAGTAAGATTAATCTTAATGCCGCAGAGGTTGAGACTCGAGAATCACGCCTCGGTTCGATTACAGGGTTTGCCGGCACTGCTGGAGAGTTAGTGGGATGTTCTCGGGCAGGTACACTAAAAGAGAGTGACAGAAGTTTTAGCCAATGCATGGGGTGCAGTTCTGGCAATGCTTTTTGTCAACTGTCTATGATACAAGATGCCATTGTTGTCAATCATGCCCCAGTTGGTTGTGCAGGGGATTTTTTTACCTTTAACTTTATATACCGAGTTGGTCAAATGGAAAGAAACCTGTCGCCAGTGATTGGGCGCTATTTTAATACCAATATTGAAGAACAGGATACTATTTTTGGGGCGACACAGAAACTTGCAAGTACCATTCGTACAGCTTATGAAAGAGTACACCCTAATGCTATCTTTATTACAACATCTTGTGCCTCTGGAATTATCGGTGATGATGTGGAGGGAGTTGCCAACGATTTGACGGAAGAGCTTGGCATTCCTGTCATTTCGTGTTTTTGCGAGGGCTTTAAATCGAAAATTTGGACGACAGGTTTTGATGCAGCCTATCATTCCATTGTTCGAAAACTCGTAAAACCCCCAGAGAAAAAGTCCAATAAGGTTAATATTGTTAATTTTTGGGGCAGTCATATTTTTGATGAACTATTGAATCCTTTAGGATATGAAGCCGATTATATCATCCCATTTTCAACAACAACCCAGTTAGCACATATTTCGGAAGCTGTAGCGACCATTCAAATTTGTCCAACTCTTGGCACTTATATCGGTGCTGCTCTAGAACAGGTATATGGCGTACCAGAAATCAAATCTCCACCAGCCTATGGCATAGCAGGAACAGATCAATGGATGAGGGAGTTAGGTAAAGTTCTCAATCGGCAAGAGGAGATTGAGACTTTGATTGCCAAAGAACATGAACGGGTATTGCCCAGATTACAAGAATATCGAGAGAAACTTCAGGGAAAAAAAGCCTATCTGACAGCAGGAGCTGCCCATGGTCATGCTTTAATTGCCCTGCTGCGCGAACTAGGGATGGAAGTACAAGGTGCTGCTATTTTTCATCATGATCCAATTTATGATAATAGTACCATCGCTTCTGATGCCTTGGCTCATGCGGTAAACACCTATGGTGATATTCCTAATTATAATGTTTGTAATAAACAAGCCTATGAATTGGTTAATATTTTAAACAAAATAAAGCCAGATATTATGATTGCCAGACACGGTGGTATGACTCTTTGGGGTGCAAAACTAGGCATTCCTACCTTGCTCGTTGGGGATGAACAGCTAAGTTATGGTTATCAGGGCGTTCTAAATTATGCGGAAAGAATTGTGGAGACTCTTGATAATAAAGAATTTGTGCTGAATCTAGCAAAACACAGTACAATGCCTTATACCAAATGGTGGCTCGATCAAGACCCATTTTCTTTTCTAAGGAGTGATCTGAATGTCAAAACTTATTGAACAACCTCGCTATTCTTGCGCACTAGGCGCACAACAGTCGGTTATTGCGATAAAAAGAGCTGTTCCTATTTTACATTCAGGACCAGGCTGCGGAGACAAAATCAACAGACTTCTAGGACAAGGCGAAGGTTATGCCGGTGGCAATACAGTACCTTGTACCAACGCAAGTGAATCAGAGATTGTATTTGGTGGAGAAGCTAAATTGGGAACGGTGATTGAGGGGGCTTTTAAGGTCATCGATGCTGATCTTTATGTGGTATTGACAGGGTGTACTTCTGATATTATTGGTGATGACATCGCCCAAGTGACCAGTACTTATCAAGAGCAAGATAAACCGATTGTGTATGTTGAAACAGGTGGTTTTAAAAGTAATAATTATGTAAGTCACGAAACGGTAGTCAAAGGCATTATTGATCAATATGTGGATAAATTTAAAGCAGGAAGTAACAAGATCAAAGGATTAGTCAATGTGTTTGCCACCATTCCCTATCAAGATGCTTTTTGGAATGGGAATTTAGAGGAAATCAAAAGGATCTTGGAAGGTATCGGTCTTACCGTCAATATTCTATTTGGTGCAGAGTCTCAAGGAATAGAAGAATGGAAAACAATCCCTCAAGCCCAGTTTAACATTGTTGCTAGTGCCTGGGCAGGTCTGGGGATTGCAGAGCATTTAAAAAGTAAATATGGTACTCCTTATGCGCATTTTCCGTATTTGCCAATTGGCGGTCTGGAGACAACAAAATTTCTCAGGCAAGTGGCGACCTTTGGTGCTCTTGACATGGATTATGCAGAGACCTTCATTAAAAAAGAGGAAGAAAAATTCTATATGCATATTGAAAGAATGGCTGATTTTATGCTGGAATTTAGATATGGCCTTCCACGCCGTTTTTATACTATTTTAGATGCCTCTTATGCCATTGGTTTTTCGAAATACTTACTGAACGAACTTGGCATTCTGCCAACAAAACAGTTTATTATTGATGATACACCTGAGGAATTTCAAGAGGCGAGTCGCGAACAATTCAAGAATATATCATCCCTTCGTTCCACTGAAGTCATTTTTTCCGTTGATGCAGGCGCCATTCAAGACGAAATTAGAAAAGATGAGCATAAAAATAGAGCGTTGATTGTAGGGAGCGCCTGGGAAAGAGATCTAGCTATGGATATTGGGGCTGACCTGCTGATTGTCAGTGTTCCTGTCGCTTACAGACTTGTTTTGAATTGTGGGTATGCTGGCTATAATGGTGGGCTTAGGGTTATTGAAGATATTTATGGTAAAGTACTCGATACATATCGGTAATGGAAAAATACGCATTGACAGGGAATCTCTTTAGGTATATAATGGTAAAATAAAAGCATTTTACATTGCTGACTGGTCAAAGAACTAGAGGCTATGTTCCATTTATGTATGGGATGTAGTCTCTTTATTTTTAAATATAAAGGAGTGTTAAAGTCATGTCTATTAATACAAAAAGTCTATATGAATATTTAAATCAAACCAAGTTTATTGTTTTAGCAACAACAAGTGATGAACAGGTGCCGACCGTAAGAACGCTGGCTTCTTTTGCAGTCGATGAGTTAACTACTTATTTTTCAACGGGTAAAAAGACTGATAAAGTTCAGCAGATAAAGTCAAATCCACAGGTTTCCATTTTGTTTCAACATGAAAATCAAGAATTAGGTTCTTTTGTTAATGCAACGATAACAGGAAAAGCAACTGAAATTACAGCAGAAACAGAACTGGAAAAAGTCATTAAATTATTATCTGACAGAAGTCCAAGGTTTAAAGAACGCGTAGAGAAAGGCGAAATTGCCAATAATACTTTCTTTCGGATTGATCCTCAAGAAGTAAAAGTGCTTGATTTTAGTAAAGGTGTTGGCCCTAACGCTATTGAAATCATTCGAATTTAGCATTTGATATTATGCAAAGGTAAAACAATGCTCAATGGGGGCACTCACACATCAAGATGGTGCTTTATCCTATGAAATTTTTTTGTTAGAGTTGTTGACAGGATTTATAAATGCATGATAGTATGCTAGTAAAAATGAACATTTATATGAAGCCATTGCTTACTAATCGTTAAGTTAGTATCCTGAGTTTAACAAATTTTTGTATGGTGAGGCTGATAAGTAAACTGAAGGCTGTGTAGATAGTAGTATTTGCATCAGCCTTTTTTAATTTCTTGTTGGCGACAATAGGCTGTGGCTTGGGTATCATCAAATGAGATTATATGAAGTACGAACATTGAAACTAACATAAAAAGAGTAGGAAGGTGTAGTTTTATGATCTATCTGGATAACGCCGCCACTTCCTGGCCAAAACCGGAAAGCGTATATCAAACGGTTGATAAGATTATGCGCCAAACAGGGGCAAATCCTGGTCGCTCAGGCCATACTATGGCCGTTGAAGCCAGTCGAATTGTACAGGAAACAAGAGAATTGGTGTCAGAGTTATTTGTCATTTCTCATTCATCCCAGGTTGTCTTTACCTTGAATGTTACTGATTCTCTTAATCTGGCTTTAAAGGGACTATTACAACCAGGCGATCATGTTATAACCAGCTCTATAGAACATAATGCTATGGTTCGGCCGCTGGAAGCGCTGCGTAAAAACGGCGTAGAGGTCAGTAAAGTGGCTACATCCTTGATAAATGGGGTTTCACCCCAGGATGTTAAAAAGGAGATTAAGTCAAATACCAAGCTGATTGCTATGACCCATGCTTCTAATGTAACCGGCACATTAAATCCTATTAGGGAAATCGGGAAAATTGCTAAGGAACACGGTATTATTTTTTTGGTGGATAGTGCTCAAACAGCCGGTGTTTTTCCCATCAATGTAGAGGAGATGAACATTGATCTGTTGGCTTTTCCTGGGCATAAATCCCTTTTAGGTTGCCAGGGGGTGGGGGGACTATATATTAATCGGAGGCTTGTCCTAAAGACATTGCGCGAAGGCGGCACCGGCAGTAAATCCGAATCATTAGAACAACCTGATGAGTTGCCGGAACGCTATGAGAGCGGCACGCTTAATACTCCTGGGATTGGAGGATTGGGGGCCGGTATTAAATACATTATCGCAACAGGTATGGAAAAAATTAAAAAACATGATGAAATGTTAACCAATACTTTATTGGCGGGATTGAATAAAATTCCTGGGGTTATTCTTTATGGTCCACCCCTTGGGCATCAGAGGGCATCCGTCGTGTCTTTTAATATTAAGGGGGCGAGTTCTGGAGAAGTATGTTCGATTTTGGACAGATCCTTTCAAATTGCCGTCAGACCGGGGCTTCATTGTGCGCCAGATGCTCATCAGGTGCTAGGAACGCTGCGAGGTGGTACAGTTCGTATAAGCCCCAGTTATTTTACGACTGAAGAAGACATTCAAACCTGTTTGCAGGCAATTGCTATTATTGCTAATGAAATATGTTAGGTGGGGGAATTCAGATGAGGCATGTACCAGAAAGATACTCACGGCAAGCTATTTTTCATGGAATCGGCTTAGCGGGACAGGAGAAGATAGGGCAAAGTCGTGTGGCGGTAATTGGCGTAGGTGCGCTAGGAACAGTCATTGCCAATAATCTAGCTAGAGCCGGTGTAGGACATATACGTTTAATTGATCGTGATTTTGTAGAGTTAAGTAATTTACAACGTCAGACACTTTTTAATGAAGAAGACGTTCGCAATAATCTTCCGAAAGCAGTTGCTGCTGTGGAACATCTGAAAAATGTCAATTCTGAGATCGTATTAGAAGCGGTCACCAGTGATTTGAATGCGTCAAATGCTGAAATGTTATTAGCAGATATTGATCTTGTTATGGATGGTACAGACAATTATGAGACTCGTTTTTTATTAAATGATGTCTGTCTAAAGAAAAATATTCCGTGGATACACGGGGCTGTGCTAGGGAGTTACGGACTTACTACGAACATTATCCCTGGGAAGACTTCATGTTATCGATGTTTTATGCCAGAGATACCGGAAATGGGGACGGGCGGCACTTGCAGCTCAACGGGAGTACTCAATATGATTACCGGAATCATTTCTTGTTATGCATCGACAGAAGCTTTAAAAATACTGATGGATAGTCCTGACATCAGAAAATCAGCCATTTTCATTGATGTATGGGATAACTCTTTTAACAGCATAGAATTGCCGATTAATCCGGACTGTCCGGCCTGTAATAAAAAAGAATATCATTATCTTGATAGTCGAAGAAACACCTACACGACTGTATTATGCGGACAAAATGCGGTACAGATTGTACCAGGACAAGTGCGAAAAATGGATTTTGCTGATGTTGTGGAGCGTTTGTCTCACTTGGGAGAATTTCAATACAACAGTTTTATTTTGCGGTTGAAAATCGGTCAGGTGGAGATAACGCTGTTTACTGACGGACGGGCTATTATAAAAAATATTGAAAATGAGAATAAAGCTAAGGCACTATATACAGAGTATTTCGGATTATGAAGTGATGTAGTCGTTAATACATTTTATTTTATAAATGATAAATTGCATAAAAATGGATTGACAGGTGTAAATTTGGAGTTTATAATTTAAAGTAGAATAAAGTTGCTTACTAAAATAATATTGAAAACTTGTTGACTGGAAAAACCAGAGGCAGATTTTTTTAATTTTGAAAAGATCTGTCTTTTTATTTAATTTACAAAGGAGGGAAAATTATGGCAATTACTAAAGAAATGGGGATTGGCGAAGTAGTTGAAAAGAATCCTAAGACAATAGAAGTATTTCGTAATTATGGCATGGGTTGCTTTGGCTGTGCTGCCGCTCGTTTTGAAAATATCGAGCAAGGTGCAGTAGCTCATGGTATCAATATTGATGCATTGATCGCTGATCTCAACAAAATTGTTTAGGCGAATGATCAAAAAAATATTTTTTTTGAATCGATTAAGCACAATGTGTGAAGAAAAGTGAATAATACAGCTGGTTGGACAAAATCCAAAGGCTAGAATGATATTTCTATGGAAATATTACTCTAGCCTTTTTGTTTTTATAAAAGATTAGGAGGAATAAAAAATGAGTAAAAAAATTAAGCAAATTGCTATTTATGGAAAAGGGGGAATTGGTAAATCCACCACGACCTCTAATATTAGTGCAGCATTATCAACAATGGGCTATAAAGTCATGCAATTTGGTTGCGATCCTAAAGCCGATTCCACCAACACGTTGCGGGATGGTAGTTATATTCCAACAGTGCTCGATACACTGCGAGAGAAAAATAAGGTAAATGCCCAAGATGTAATTTTTCAAGGTTTCAATGGCGTGTATTGTGTGGAAGCAGGTGGACCAGCTCCAGGGGTTGGTTGTGCTGGCAGGGGGATTATTACTGCAGTACAATTATTAAAACAGTTAAACGTATATGAAGAATTAGACTTAGATGTAATCATTTATGATGTTTTAGGCGACGTAGTGTGCGGTGGTTTTGCCGTTCCAATACGTGAAGGCATTGCTGAGCATGTATTTACCGTATCATCCGCCGACTTTATGGCTGTTTATGCCGCTAACAATTTGTTCAAAGGCATTCAAAAATATTCTAATTCAGGTGGTGCGTTGTTAGGTGGATTGATTGCCAATTCCATCAATGCTCCTTACTCGAAAGATATCATTGATGATTTTGTTGCTAGAACCAAAACTCGCGTTGTGGAATATGTTCCTCGTTCAGTCACTGTAACCCAAGCTGAACTGCAAGGCAAAACAACGATAGAAGCAGCGCCAAATTCGGAGCAAGCGAAAGTATACCAAAGTCTTGCGAAAAAAGTGATCGAAACTACAGAATCAAAGGTTCCTGCACCATTGGAAATAAGCGAACTTAGGGCGTGGGCTGCTACATGGGCTGATCACTTATTGGCAATGGAAACCGGTGAAGTACGCGGAAAAGCCTCAGGAATATAATAGAGAAAAACAAGCTGATCCGATTAGAGTGAAGGCTGCCAGAGAAAGTGGTGTAGCATAGAACCGCGTAGAACCTCTCGTTCTACGCGGTTCCTTCTTGACAACTCGAGAGTTAGATATTGACACAATAAACATAAAATGTTAGTATAATTTTAAATTATTGAGTAGTTTTGTACCTTTTTAAAAGAGTAGATCACCACCTTCCATACCATAAATACCTAACTAACTGATCAGTAAACTGAAGGTTGGAGTAATCGTGATGATTGCTTCAACCTGTTTTTTTTTGTTAAAAATTTTTAAATATCGATAAAAGAGGGGATTAACATGGCTAACAAAACAGAAATTTCTTTTAGGACACAGTGTATTCATACAGGTAATGGGATTGACAAAGAAACGGGCGCAATCAGGCGTCCCATTACAATGGCAAACAGCTATCGCCTTCCTGAAGATTCATCAACTCTTGACTGGAGTGATCCCAATCAATTAGTTTACACACGAAATACATCAGCAAACCAAATCTATCTTCAAGAGAAATTGGCTGCTCTTGAAGGGGGAGAAGATTGTGTCGTATTGAGTACAGGTGTTTCTGCCCTGGCTGGTGTATTTTTCACTTTTTTAGATAAAGATGCCCATATCATTTGTTCTAACGTGTCCTATGTGGCTGTATATCGATTGCTCAAAGAATATTTTCCCGATAAATATGGTGTAGAAACCACTCTTGTTGATACTGGAAATTTGGATGAAATAAAGAAGGCATTACGTCCCAATACAAAAATTATCCATATTGAAACTCCTGGCAATCCCACGACCAGAGTTAGCGATATTGCTGAAATATCGAAAATTGCCCAGTCTGTTGGCGCATTACTTACGGTGGACAGTACCTTTGCCTCGCCTTTTTTACAACGGCCTCTTGAGCTTGGGGCGGATCTTGTTATACATAGTTTAACCAAGTACATTAATGGTCATGGGGATTCTATGGGAGGAGCTGTCATTGGTAGAAAGGACCTGATTGATCAAATAAAACGGCAGGCAATGGTTAATCTGGGAGGGGCTATCAGTCCATTTAATGCATGGCTCATCATGCGTGGCGCTGTAACCCTTCCTCTGCGCATGAAGCAACATAGCGAGAGTGCCATGAAAGTGGCTCGATTCTTGGAAGGACATTCATCTGTTGATTTTGTTGCTTATCCTGGTCTTGAGAGTCATCCGCAGCATGAAATTGCGAAAAAGCAAATGAGCATGTATTCGGGAGTTCTCTCCTTTGGACTGAAAGCAGACGTAGATACCCATAATAAATTTGTTAATTCTCTTGAACTTATTGTTCCAGCTGTTTCTATTGGCCATGATGAGAGTCTTATTGTTTATACGGGTCCCAAAGATGAACGAAATCATTTTTATCCGGATGAGTTTAAAAATGGGCATCTTAGATTCAGCGTGGGACTAGAAGAAGCTGATGATATTATTGCTGATCTGAAACAGGCATTTGAGAAATGTGGATTATAATTCAATTATAGGTTTTAATGAAATCAATGGTTGGCAAACGTACAATGCAATTGATGCATAGTTTTTTGTTGACCCGTATTGTTGAGTATGATAATATACAAATAATCATAATATCAAGAGTCAGCTGATCAGAACACTGAAGGCTAAAGAATTCCTCCGTATGAGGGGCTTCTTTAGCCTTTTTTATTTTTACTATTGAGCGTTAAAGGAAAAGGAGATGAAGATGATGCAGAATACTTTATCTGAGGTTATTAGTACTGACATACTTATTATTGGTGGAGGAACAGCAGGGCCGATGGCGGCTTTGAAGGCGAAAAAGAGTCATCCTGATCTTGAGGTATTATTGATTGATAAGGCAACTGTTCGTCGTGGTGGTTCTATTTGTCGAGGCATGGATGCATACAATAATGTTGTTGTACCTGGTATTGCGACAGTTGAGGACTATGTAGAATCCATTCGTATGATGACAGATGGTATATTTGATGCGAAGTTGGCCCAAATAACCGCGGAACATAGTTTTACGATACTTAAGGAATTGGAAACATGGGGCGTTGCCGAGTTCCCTAAGGATGCTAATGGAGAATATCTAGTTTCTCAATTCCATCCGAAAGGCAAGTTTCTTGCAGAAATGCGTGGTGATATAAAACCTAAAATGGAACAACTTGTACAAGAACAAGGGGTCAGGATTCTAAATAGAACGATGGCAACAAAAATACTAACGAATAATGGACGTGCTGTAGGAGCTACGTTGTTTAATATTCGTACAGGCGAGTTTACTGTTTGCAAGGCGAAAGCAGTTATTATCTGTGCTGGTGGTCAAGGACGTTTTGCTTTGCCAGATAGTGGCTATTTATTTGGAACTTTTGACTGTCCATATAACGCAGGAGATGGGTTTTCACTGGTGTATCATGCTGGTGGAGAACTTAGGAATATGGAATATATGTCCATGTCGCCAATGGTAAAAGATTATGAAGGACCTGGCCATTCCACATTTACTAGACATGGAGCGTATTTAGTGAATGTTATTGGTGAACGATTTTTACTAAAGTATAGTCATTTGGCAGAAAAAGCTCCAGCAGGAATTCGATCTAAAGCGATGCATACGGAAATTGCCGAGGGACGTGGTCCTATTTACTACGACTTGCGCCATCTGTCACCTGAGACTATTGAAATGATTAAAGAGGGAATTTTTGCCGCAGAACGACCGACGGAAAAAGAATTTTTTGAACTAAAAGGCATTGATATAGGTCAAGATTTAGTGGAACTTACGCTGTGTGGTCCTAATTTATGTGGTGGTCATGCACCGTCGGGAGTTGTTATTAATGAATATGGAGAAACAACGGTACCAGGTTTATACGCCGCTGGTGATGTAGCTTCTTCTGGATGGGGATTTGTTGGAGCCGCGTGGGTTTTTGGTACTTTGGCTGCTGAGCATGCTGGGCAAACAGTGGGTGATCTTCCAGAGCCTACTGTAGATTTACAACAGATAGAGACTGAAAAACAAAGAATTTTTGCATCATTTGAACACCAAAGTGAAATTGAACCTGAGGAATTAGAATATAAAATACGCCGAATGGTCAAACCGTCTCTGGCATCACCAAAGACTGGCCCAAGACTTACAATTGCCTTACAGTATATTGAACAGTTTCGGCGTGATATAGAAAAAGTGAGAGCCCAAGATTATCACCAAGTGATGAAAGTGTTAGAAATAGCAGCGATTATAGATTCCTTTGAAATGTCGGTCAAAGCATCCCTCGCCAGAACTGAAAGTCGTTGGGGGTATGCTCACTACAGGGTTGATTATCCAGAGCAAGATGCATCGTGGGGGAAAAACTTCGTGGTTATCAATAAGGATACAGTAACTGGTGAGATGATAACTAGGAAAAAACTTGTTCCTGGATATTGAATTTAGAAAGGGGTTGTAGGTAGTGCCAATTAAAGTAGATGTTAAAAAATGTATAGGTTGTAGTCGATGTGTAAGGGAATGTCCTGGTGATGTCCTTTGTATGGATCCAAAAACCAAACGACCTATTAATAAATATAAAAATGATTGTTGGTATTGTGGGGTATGTGTGATTGAGTGTCCAGTCGGAGCTGCAGAAATGGAGTTTCCGATTCTAATTGTATAATAGATCATAAGTTAATGGAGATAAAGTGAAGGGAGTTGAACTCAAAATCGCAATGAAACTAAAAACACTGAAAAATGTAATAAACTATATTAGTTTTCCTATTTTGATTTTAATTATTTGGGAGATTGTTGTTAGATTAAAGATTGTTCCATTAATGATTTTACCATCTATCGAGAGTATTGCTGATACTTTTATAGACGAAGCAACAAGTGGCCAATTGCTTGCTGATGTAACGATTAGTCTGAGAAGAGTCATGGAAGGATATCTAATCGCAGTTGTTCTGGGAATTTCCTTTGGTGTATTTATGGGGATTTCATCACGGGTAAATAAATTTTTTTCCCTTGTATTTGATGGAATACGGCAGATACCTCCAATGGCTTGGATTCCGCTACTTATCTTGTGGTTTGGTATAGGAGAAACTTCTAAGGTTGTTATTATTGTTAAGAGTGCATTTTTCCCAATTCTATTAAATACAATGAGTGGCATTAAAAATACACCAAAAGACTATATTGAAGTGGCGATGCTTCATAATATTACAAAGTTTGATTTATTTAGAAAAGTATATTTTCCTGCAGCGATACCATCTATATTTGTAGGTTTGAGACTTGGTCTAGGTGTTTCTTGGACAGTCGTCGTAGCAGCCGAACTGATTGCGGCAACCTCTGGTATCGGATATAGGATAAGCGATGCTAGAAGTCTCATGCGAGCTGATTTAGTGATTGTTGGCATGATCGTCATCGGTGCAGTCGGTGTACTCATGGATAATGCTTTAACAAACATTTCAAAGCATATGATCAGATGGCAAAAAGCATAGTAGTGGATGGAAATGGAGGGAGTCATGTGTCGGTGGGAAACAAAAAAGATCTTGTGATAAAAGATTTACATAAAGGATTCATTGTCAATAATGAGGAGATTGATATTCTTACAGATATCAATCTGAACGTAGCAGAAGGTGAATTTCTAAGTATCGTTGGACATAGTGGGTGTGGGAAGAGTACTCTGCTTAAAATTATAGCAGGACTAGTCGATTATTCAGTTGGGATGGTTACTTTTGGCGGAGGTGAAATTCGAAAACCAGGGACAGATAGAGGAATGGTATTTCAAGAGCATAGGCTTTTGCCATGGCTTACGGTTACAGAAAATATAGATTTTGGTTTATATAATATTACGAAAGAACAAAAAGAAGCCATTATCGCAGAGCACATAGAACTTGTTGGCTTAAAAGGATTTGAGAATGCATATCCCCACCAGTTATCAGGTGGTATGGCGCAACGTGCAGCGATGGCCAGGGCATTGGTAAATAAACCGCAGGTGTTATTGCTAGATGAACCGTTTGGTGCGCTCGATGCACTTACAAGAATTATGATGCAGAAAGAAATATTACGGATATGGAAAAAAGAAAAAATGACTATGATTCTTGTGACTCATGATATTGATGAAGCCATCTATCTTGGTGATCGTGTAGTAGTTATGTCATCAAGACCAGGTAAAATAAGGAAAATATTGCCTGTGGAATTGGAGCGGCCTAGAGACAGAAGTAATGTTGAATTTGCTAACATTAGAAAAGTTATTTTTTCTGAATTTTTTGCTGATGAAAAACAGTATCTAGATTATGCTATATAACAATAGAGGGGGAATGAAGAATATGTTAGAAAATATTGTTGCCAGGTTAAGAAAGAAAGAGATCATAAGAAGCGTTGTAGCATTTGTCATGTTGAGTATTGTTAGCTTAGCTTTTGCAGGATGCAGCTCAAATGATAAAGTTACAAGTAGCCAACAAAATGCAAAAGATAGCAGTAGTGCAAAGCAAGGGGAGCGAATCTTAAAAATTGGATCCCCATCGTCGGGGTCACCTTTTCCTGGTGACTTATTAGGGATTGCACTAGAGAAAGGTTTTTTACATGAAGAACTTGCTAAAATTGGTGTGAAAGAAGAACATATACCCTTTACAGGCCAAGGACCAGCTGTCAACGAGGCTTTAGCTAGTAAAAATATTGATATTGCCGTTTATGCTGATATGCCTGCTATGATTGCAAAGTCACGGGGACTTGATATTTCCGTAGTAGCAGCGAATAATACAGCGTTTGCCATAGGAATTATTGTGAAAAAAGATTCACCGATTAACTCTATTCAAGATTTAAAAGGTAAGAAAATTGCTGTAGCAAAAGGAGCAATTGCTCATCGATTTTTAATTGAGGCATTAAAGGGGAATAATTTATCTGTTAATGATGTCCAAATTGTAAATATGACGACAGATGCGGAATCCGCTTTAATTAGCGGTGATGTGGATGCATGGGTAGGAACAGGCACGATGGTTGCGTTATTGACAATTGATAAAAAAATAACAAAAATTATCGCAGAAAGTAAAAGTCATACTGATTGGGCTGGACTATTCATTACGGTAGCAAGAACTGATTATGCCAAGGAAAACGCTGACATTATCAGTGCATATATTAAAAGTCTGATTAGAGCAAAAGATTTTATTAAGCAAAATAAAGATGAAGCATATGGTATATGGACAAAAGCTAGCATTACTGTAGAATCAGCAAAATATATAAATGATAGAGATGATCTTTTTGAGGTGAGCATAACCGATCAAAGTATCAGTAAACTGAACGATACAAAAAAATTCTTGTTAAATGAAAAACTGATACAAAAAGATTTTGATACTGCAACATGGATAGATAAAAAATTTTATGAGCAAGCAATTAGATAAAAATTGAAGAAAATTAGAAACTTCCTATTGCTGATGCTGTAGTCTTTCTGCTACTTCGTGACCGACTGGAAAAACCAGAGGCCGGAAAGTTTGATTATGATCAAGCTCTCCGGCCTCTATGTATAATCAACGCCATTCTTGCCTGATTGAATCTTTTGCGTCATTGCACAATAACCAAGGTTATAAGCAAGGAACGGATTTGGTGCAAGATTGCCGAAATTTTTTGGATTTAGTAGAAAAAAAGCATAGGCGGATAGGACTAATTATTTTAGTAGAAGAAGGTGATAGATATGAGAGATCATATATGGTTAAGTAGTAGAAAGAAACGTTTATCTCTTATGGTTCACAGGCCTGCTGGTTTTGCGCAAGGAACACCGGTAGTTATATTGTGTCATGGATTTACCGCCGATAAAATTGGTGCTAATCAGTTGACAAAAAATCTGGCTGACTTTATAGAACAACTCGGTTATGGCGTTGTGCGCTTTGATTATGCCGGATCGGGAGATAGTGAAGGAGACTTTGCGAGCGATACCAGCGTAGCTGGCTGGCGGCAGGATTTAGAAAGTATATTAAGGTGGGTTCATGAGCAGGCTGACTTTAAACAATCCCCAATCGTGTTATACGGACACAGCCTTGGCGGGTTGGTTGTTTTAACCCATCCAGCTGATGATACAAGGATTGTTGCACGCATTGCTTTTGCACCGGTAACGCAGGCAGTAGAAAATTTCCGTGATATTATTTTCGGACAAGATTTGTGGCAGCAGGCTTTACAGGGAGAAAGTATAAAGAATTTTTATGGACGTGCCTTTACGTTAAACCCACAGTTTGTGGAAGATCTAGTTGCTAATACGTATAATCCCACTGAAAATTTAGTAGGAACAGAGCAACCTATGTTATTTATTCACGGTACGGCTGATGATGTAGTGCCTTTGGCAGGAACACAAGTCGTATATGCTGCTTACAGCGGCCAGAAAGAACTGGCCATAACTGATTTTGATCACGTTGCCGCTGGACAGCAGAACGAATTGCAGCAGATAATACGTAAGTGGCTCGCTGACCAGTTTCCAAGGGAATAGCTGCAATTGAATGGGGAAGACACGAATGCTAGTGAAATCTTCCAGGGATTACAAGCGGAAAGTGCATTCCTTTTGGCTGATTTAATAAGTAATAAGTAATAAGTAATATAGTACTTGCATTTTTAGGCTAATATAAGTATAATATATTAAAATATCATATAGTGATATGACTGATTGGGATGAACCAAAGGTCAGAAAAATTTTCCCAAGGGGAATGTTTTTCTGACCTTTTTTCGTTTTTTAAATTAGGAGGAATAAGGATGAGAAAAAAGATTAAACAAATTGCTATTTATGGAAAAGGGGGAATTGGTAATCGGCGAAGTGCGCTGTAAAGCAGAAGGAATTTAGTACTGCTAGTGCAGAAAGGAGAGATGAAAAGTGACTTGCCATTCCCCTAATTCTGTAAGTGAAGAAATACTAGAAAAAACGAAAAAGCATCCTTGCTATTCAGTCGATGCACACAATACATACGCGCGCATGCATTTGCCGGTGGCACCTAGTTGTAATATACAGTGCAATTATTGTAATCGGAAATTTGATTGTGTCAACGAAAGTAGGCCTGGCGTTACTAGCGAGGTTTTAACACCAGATTTGGCCAAAGAAAAATTCGTATGGGTTAAAAGAGAAATTGACCAACTGAGTGTAGTTGGTATTGCTGGGCCAGGGGATGCCCTGGCAAATTGGGAAGCTACCAAGACAACAATTGAAAAAATAAAAGCAACCAATGCCGATGTCACATTTTGCTTATCGACGAACGGGTTAATGTTGCCTGAATATGCTGCTGAAATTATTGCTCTTGGTGTTCATCATGTGACGGTGACCGTCAATGCGCTGGATACTGAAATCGGAGCAAAAATTTATAAGTTTGTTTCTTATAAAGGAAAAATTTATGAAGGTGTTGCGGCCGCGGAATTGCTTTCGAAAAACCAATTGCTAGGTATTGAATATCTAGCTAAACACGGAGTCTTAGTAAAAGTGAATATTGTGATGATAAAAGGCATCAACGATCAGCATATTCCTGATGTAGTGAAGAAAGTAAAAGAATTGGGTGTTTTTATTACCAATATCATGCCATTGATACCTGCCCCAGGTAGTGCTTTCGAAGATTTCCCTCAAACCAGTATGAAAGATATTAATGATCTTAGGAATACTTGTCAACTTGATATCCAGCAAATGCGACATTGTAAGCAATGCCGAGCTGATGCCATCGGACTTTTAGGGGAAGATCGTTCACAAGAATTTCGCATGTGCAATCGTCAAATACCAGAGATAGAGATACCCAAGATAGAGGAAAAACAATATAAAATTGCTGTTACATCAAAATATGGCAAACTTGTTGATCAGCATTTTGGTCATGCTTCTGAATTTATTATTTATCAAGGCGATGGTCGTAACTTTCAAATATTGGAGACAAGAACAGTCGATAAATATTGCCAGGGTATGGAAGAGTGTGATCGTGATGAACCCAAAAGGGAGAATACAATTCTATCTGTGCAAGATTGCGATGCTGTCTTAACAATGCGTATTGGGCATCATGCCAAACAACAATTAATGGCAAAAGGAATTTACAGTGTAGAGTATTGTGACACTGTGGAAAATGG
>Ga0316613_10000634_pt1 | contig 26693 bp, 26 predicted proteins | sample OWC_soil_day10_C_2_FD_207647 | JGI IMG/M metagenome (GOLD analysis project Ga0316613, IMG submission 207647) | Wetland soil microbial communities from Old Woman Creek delta, Ohio, United States - OWC_soil_day10_CT_b | ecosystem: Environmental > Terrestrial > Soil > Wetlands | place: USA: Ohio...
GTTGATGATACTTCTTCTGACTTAAATGCAGCATTAATGTCCAAGATTAAAAGCTACACAACAAATCTAATATCAGTAGGTGGAAATTAATATCCAGACACCGGGGTGCCGCAAAATAGCTGAATGCTAGTTATTGAGCGGTACCTTCCCTTCTGCTATTAAATCAAATTCCATCCTTTTTAAACGCCTATATGCCATTCACATAAGCAATTAATGAATCTATGCTTTGCTTATTCTCAAAATTTACTTTTGAGTTATAAGTATCCAGAAATTCTTTGTCCTCCGCATCCCTTTCATAATCAGGCTTTTTTTGAATCTTGTTTTTCATCATAGCCATCATCGTTTTATGAACTGGTCCCAATTTTTTATAGTCAATTCCTCCGCGCAAATGAAATACCTTTGTGTTTTTCAAAAGCTGGGGAGTAAAGTTTTTATTTATAATCGGGCTGTAATCCGTTGTACGGGGATCCGCTAATCCCACAGTAAACACAATGAGATTCTTGCAGGGATTTTGGGTAACCAGTTTTACTCCTGCAATACCTCCTGCATACAAACCGCCTCCATAGATAACAATATCATATTTACCCAGATTTTTCGGTTCCACCGTCCTTGCGGGAAATAAATCTGCATTTAATTCCTCTGCAATCCATTGGGCATATTGGCTGGTAGAGCCATATTTTGATGAATATGTAACTAAAATTTTTTTAGACATCTGCTGTCCCTCCGTTTATGTTACCCAGATTCTCAAATATTGTTATCAGCGAACTGCTTAAGCCGGTGATCTCTTCATTGTCTTTATCCCATTGCTGGCACTGATCGGTTGCGGCTATCCGCATGGCTCTGCCATCTGTTTCATCATTATAGATGGTCACAAAACCTTTTTCTGCCAGTTTCATAACAAGCTGCTTTGTATACCATTGCGCACTTAATAATTAATAATTTTTTTAATCGTCAGTATCTCAGTTTTAGAAATATCAGCGTCAAACCAGGATCTGGCATATGCGTAAACGTTCTTAAAATCTTTGTCTGATAACTTTTGATTATTTGCCATTTGATTCCATAGTAAAGTGAACATTATCCTTCCAAAATCAGACAGCATATTATTATCCATATCAGATAACGAAGATTGAAACACAGATATAAATGCTTCAAATAAATCATGTTTCATGCTATTTAAATCATCATAGCTTTTCGTTTTTCCCTTATCTACCCATTCTCCAGTAGCTATTAAGCCTTTCTTTGATTGCATTTCAGATAATCTTACAGCTTCTTCCGGATAATCCTTTTTAAGGATTGGCAGCGGAATTTTATTTCTACATAATAGCTCTATATTAACATTAAAATTACGAAGATATTGACAGGCACGATTATTTAGGGTTTCAACTCTTAAGCCATGAAAATCGGAAGTACTTGGTTCAAACAAAACATTGATCTCATTATTTCTTCTCTTCAGACCGCAGCTCACCCAGCCTATAACTGCTGCATTTGTAAAAGCGTCAATAATTGTATAGGTGGAACCATAAGGAAATCGATATGCAGGAATAATTCTCATTGCTGGAATACCGTATTTATTTATTAAAATTTCTTTCGTATATTCTCCCAGCCGCCCTTGAAAAAAAGAGGAGTATGATGGCGGAGCACAGGTGGCCGATGCAATAGCAAGAGAAGAATTATCCTCCATCAAAATCGTTGCTGCATCAGCAATTCTTTTATCATGTATGTCTTTATCCCAGTTTCCTTCTATAGAAATGAAATGTAAATTGTTCTTTATTTCCTCACGGCAGTTGCTAAACTGACCTGTTTCACATGATTTATCATCAATCACAGGAAGAGACCTCCTTTTTTTCTATTAGACTGAACTGTATATAAAAGTCCTCCGCCGATTGCATGAATCTTTTATTACTCTCATCAGGTTACCCTTCTTATAAACCGACTGTCTGTCTATAAAATAATGTTTTTTTTGCAGCTTGTCAAGCTGCCTTCTATCTATAGTTAAGCCCCTGACACGATAAGTGTCATCCCTATTACCTGATGTGACAGCAGATTTCTTGGCAATTCACTCATTTGATCCGATAATTGATTTGTTACGAGAACACATTAAAAAACCACAGAAAGGGATTATTGTTATGAAATATATTATCGAAACAGATCATCTTACGAAACGGTATGGGGCAAATGTCGTCGTTAATCAGGTGAACTTTCATGTGCCAAAAGGGAAAGTTTATGGACTGCTTGGCAGAAACGGAGCAGGCAAAACCACAGCAATGAAAATGATGTTACAGTTGGTTTTTCCAACAGGCGGCTCGATCCGACTATTTGGAAAAGATTGCAGAGAAAATGCTGCTGACATTTATAGGAATATTGGTTCTATTATTGAAACACCTGGTTTTTACGGTAATTTAACAGGAGAAGAAAATCTGGAGATCCTCGCCAGATTACGGGGACAATTTTGCAAAAATGCAGTCCCAGACGCCCTTGAAATTGTAGGGCTTAATAAGGAAAAAAGAAAGATATTTTGCGATTATTCCCTTGGTATGAAACAGCGGCTGGGCATCGCTGCTGCTTTTATGCACAAGCCAAAGCTGCTTATACTGGATGAACCAATTAATGGGCTTGATCCAATTGGAATATGGGAAATCCGAACATTTCTAACTAAGCTTACTCGTGACAACGGTACTACCGTGTTTATTTCCAGTCATGTTTTAAGCGAGATTGAACAAATCGCAGATATTATTGGTGTTATGCATCAGGGATTTTTGATAGAAGAAGTTGATATGGCAGAGTTGCGAAACAGAAATCGAACGTATACGGAATTTGAATTATCAGATGGACAACTGGCTGTAAAGATAATAAAAGACCACTATCCCGCTACAAATTATACGATACAGGATAATACGCTGAGAGTTTATGGTCCCAATCATATCGTAGGGGATATGAACCGTGATTTTGCTTTAAACGGACTAATTGTCACAAAAATAAATCCCCGTGAAGAGAACTTAGAAGAATACTTTTCTAAATTAATTGGAGGTGGTGGAATTGCTTAATCTTTTTTTCTGTGAACTGCTTAAATTAAAGCGGTCAAAAATGATACCAATCAGTATAATCGGGGTGCTTTCAACTCCATTGTTAATGCTGTTAGAGGCTCTGCAAACTCATTTTGATAAACCAGAACTGTCTTTCACCTTAGCTGATATCTACAAAAGCAGTGTACTGTATTCCATGCTTCTTACAAATATGATGATTTATGTGGCAATTACTGCATTCTTATTCAGCAGAGAATATTCAGAGAATACGTTAAAAACCATAATTCCCATTCCTGTATCCAGATCAAGGCTACTGATTGGCAAGTTTTGTGCCTTACTGATTTGGATTCTCGCGCTTAACTTTGTGACCTGGGCCGGAATTTTTATCGTCTGCGGACTGTATCACGTTGTTTTTAAGCTGGAAAAATATAGCTTTCCTGCGGCAATCGTCTGGCTTCCAAAGTATTTATTGGGAGGGATCTTAATGTTTCTGACAATTTCCCCTTTTGCATTTGCTGCAGAAAAAACGAAGGAATTTGTAGCTCCTGTCATTGGATCAGCCGTTATTGTTATGGGCAGTGCCGCTCTGGCAAATCATGTTTGGGGAGCTTATTACCCGTGGACAGCTATCTATTTTCTGGTGCAGGGTAAAATCAACAGCAGCGGTTATTCCACTGCTCTATCTGTGATAATTATCCTTTTGCTGTCTGCAGCTGAGTTCATTTTAACTTTTTACCATCTTAAAACAGAGGATCTGAAATGAAATTATTCCCCCTTTTTTCAGTATAATATCCCATTACCTGCAAATAATAATTCTATTAATGGCAAGTAACGAAAATCAATTTTAAGCAGAGGAGTAAATGAAATGAATCACGATAAACTTATAGCCCAGGTAAAAGACGAGTATGCAAGAATAGCCTCATCGGAATCCCAGCAGCATTTCCACCAGACCACGACCGAGATCACACCGGAAGCTTATTATGAAAAACTGTTAAGTAAAGTTATAAACGAAATTGACAAAGGAACTTTTGATAATTTTAAATCCGGCGAGGAAGTCGTTACCGCTGTTGCAAATGACAAGACCTGGCTTTCAGATTGGAAATAAATAGGAAAAGCAGGAAAACCGCAGTCCTTTTCTAAGGGAATGCGGTTTTAAAATTGATTACATGTTATTTTTACCCTTATTTGTCATCCGTTTTTGATTCCAGTACAGGATTCTTCAGCACTTGTATTGAGCCGCGCTTTAGCTGCAAGATAACATCGGCCCGTTTGGCGAGTTCATTGGAATGTGTAACAACAATCACACATTTGTCCGATTTGTGAGCACTCTCTTGCAGAATAGCAAAAATTTCTTTCGCCGTATCTTCATCTAAGTTTCCTGTGGGTTCATCCGCAAGAATAATTGGCGCTTCTGATGCCAACGCACGAGCAATTGCTACTCGTTGCTGCTGCCCACCTGATAGCTTTAAAACATTTCGGTGTGCTTCTTCTTTGGTCAGCCCCAATTTTTCTAAAATGGGCAAAGGAGGAAGTCCGGTGGACAAGCTTACATTTTCAATCGGAGTCATGTAGTCAATGAGGTTATAGCTCTGGAAAATAAACGTCACATGTTTTTTACGGTGATCGGCAAGCCCGGTCTTTTCAATATTCTTTCCCTGATACAATATTTGTCCGTTAGAGGGGCTGTCCAAGCCGCCCAAAAGGGAAAGCAATGTGGTTTTTCCACACCCTGATGGGCCGAGAATAGCATAAATTTTCCCCTTCTCCATTTCCACAGAAATATCTTTCAGTACTTTTTTCTTATTATCATAGGAGTATTCCACTCCCTTAGCCTCTAAAATGCTCATATTATATTTCCTCCTTAGCTCATTTTGGCTAAAATATCTTTGGGTTTCATTCCCATAACAGGGTAAGACGCAAGAAAAATGGATAGCAAAATAATGCCTGTTCCGATAGCGTATACACATAACAGATGAAAAGGAGATACCAAAACGTCGATGGAAGTTATAGAAACCAGCTCATTCGTCGTGTCAGTTTCGATGCGGTCTTCCGTTAGATTGGCTACTGTCACTTGTTTGGCGGAAGCCTGTTGCAGCAGGTTATCTCCCACACGCTGCACCATGAGGGTACTTGTACAAAAAGACAGTGTAAAGGCAATGACTGCAATCATCAAAATTTCCGAAAAATGCTGCATTATAACATTTCCTTTGCTAAAACCCATTGCCAACAATACGCCTGTTTCATAGACGCGGTTTCTGATCCAAAGATACAGAATAAGGGTCAGTAATACGGCGCTGACAATGATTAATACGGCTATGATTGTTGTTACCAGCCTTTGCAACGACTCCAATGTCGTTTTGGCGTTTTGATATTCCGCGTCATGCTTGGAAAAAACGCACTTATCCCAATCCATGCCGCCAAGTCCTTTGACATTTGCAATCACTGTATCCAGTTCAGCCGGATCGTCCACATAAAAATCGCCGTATTGGTAATGTCCGGCTCCATCCTCAAAAAGTAGCTGTGAATAAGTTCCATTATCGGAAAAGGAAACATTCTCATATAAATCATAAGACGGAGCCATCCCATAGGCATCTTGAGGTACGGTGTTTGAAAAAATGCCAATAATTTCCACATCAACCTGACGTTCTATGGCCTTCTCCACGGTGGCAAGGACAAGATGATCGCCAACGGACAGACCATTGCGAACGGCAAAATCTTCGTGAATAATAATAACATTACTGTCTCCTTCGGCAATGTGCCGTCCTTCAAGCAATTCAAACCCCGCTTCTGTGAAATAAGTATCCCAATCGGAGTGTGTATTACCGACGATTTTTCCCGCATGTTCATATCCCGCAGGAATTTCCATGGCACCATCAGTCGTAATATTAAACGGCTGTCCGTCTGTACTTCGGTATTCCACTTGATAATAGGAACGCAGATTGTAATTTAAGGTCAATCCATCGGCATCTAAAATTTGATTCACAACCGAATCTGTTAATTGCGTTTCAATTTGTTTGGCATTAATTGTTAAGCTCCCCATAAGGGACTTCCGAATGTTAAGGGCCGCCGTATTGGTTGCGGACTGTATCGCCAGACAAATCAGAATCAGGGTTGATATCGTCAGCAGAATGAAAAACATAAGAACTGTCTTTGCTCTCTTTCGGGTCGTATGAAGATAGGCCCGTTTCAAAAAGGTCATTGGTCTATCTCCTTTAGCTCATTTTTGATAAGATATCTTTTGGCTTTAATTTCAAAGTAGGGATGTTTGAAATCACAATTGCCAGAACTAAAATTGCGAATCCAAATCCAAATGTCAAGGTAAAATGCTCTGTTGATACGATTACATTGCCTGCTGTTTTTCCAAACAAGATTCCAACGCTTCCCGCGACCAGCCTGCTGAACCAAAAGGACAGCGGAAAAGCCAGTAGCGAAACAAAACCGATTTCAATCACCTGTTGAAGCAGAATAAAGGATTTTGGGATTCCTCCGGCCAACAGAATACCGGTCTCCCTGACACGGCCTTTTACCCACATTGAAAGAATCAGTGTGACAATTCCCGCACTGATTATAATAATGGCCGTAATCAGCGTTTTAATCAGGGAACTCATATCCGACATGGAACCGGCTGTCCGTTCATATACCTCATTATTTGCGGAAATCGTAAAGTTGTCCCAATTAATAGAGCTTATCTTTTGCACCTCAATGATAATGTTTTCCAACTGTTCAGGGTCGGAGACAAAGAAGTCTGCCGATGAATACCCCTTATTTGGGCCATCAGAATAGTTTTTAAGCGCGTCGGTCATAGAATACATGTCCATAAAAACATAGTTGTCATAGTCATAATAAGAAGCCATGTTATAGTTGTTCTTTTCATCGGTTTTGTCCGCAAGAACGTCAAAGATACCGACAATCTCCAATTCTTCTGAACCGTCATTGGCGGCAACAACGGTATCGCCAAGATCCAGGTTATGCTTGTCCGCGATTGCCTTGCTGACTAAGATTACATTCGTATCAGTATCTGTAATATTACGACCCTCAACCAATGTAAACATCTTTGATAAAAACATGGACGAGTACTCTGAATTTACCGTTCCGACCGTATAATACTGGTCATCTACCATGCTCTGCCCGATGGGATTTATATGTTCATAGTAGTTCCCATCGGTGTCAAAAAGCTCAAAAATTGTGGTGTAGGTTGTGTCATACGCTTTGATTCCCGGTATCTCTGCAATTTGACCTATTATGTCATCTGATAGAAATTCCTGTGTACTGTACGAGCCACCGCTTCCGCTGCTCCAACTGCCTGTGGATAAATTCCGGCTGACCGTAAAGCTGGTTCCGGTACTCCCGCGCAGGTCTTCAGAAGCTTCCTCCTCTGCATCCATGGATGCCAAGCCGCAAAGAACAAGCGTGGAAATGACAAAAATGATGGAAAGCAGTAACAGACTTTTTCCACTTTTACGAAAGACATAAAGAAATGCCCTTTTCATTAAGTTCATTATTGAACCTCCGTTTATTTGTGATATTCTAATTTTAAATAACAAAAGTGGAGCCAAGGTGGAGTACGGGAGTAGTTTGAATATAGCGGTATCCTTTAAGTCCGGGAATAAAAATAGAGGACTACATTTGCAATCCTCTAAGCGTTACGATTTGTCGATTAAAAAAAAACCGAAAACCGGACACCGTTGGTTGAATTTTCAATTTTATATATTAGTTCATGCCGATCAAAAACCGTTTTTACAATATACAGTCCAAGTCCGCTGCCTCCCGTATTTCGGTTACGGGATTGTTCAACACGATAAAATGGTTCATATACTTGCTCTATATCTGATTCTTTTAACTGAATCCCTGTGTTTTCTGCTATAAAAACGCCATTCTTAAAAGAAATTGTGATTTGAGCACCAACAGGCGAATGAGAAACCGCGTTGCCGATAATATTAGAAAATGCCATTTTCAGCATCGTTACATCACCGCAGTAAAAGAAAGGATTTTCTATATCAGACTGAAAAGTGATGCTTTTATCTTCTGCCAATCCCTGAAACTTACGGCAGCAATCTATAATTAGCTGACCCATGTTAAGTTTTGTAACAGACAATATAAGGTCATTTGCCGCCATACGGGAAGCAGCCAAAATTTCTTTGAGCAACTTTTCCATTTCAATTACGGTTCGCATGGAATGCTGTAAATAAGTATCTCTGTCCTTATACTCACCAACCCCATAAATCATTCCTTCCAATTCACCCTTTAAAACCGTAATGGGGGTTTTCAGTTCATGGGATACGGCTCTAAAAAAATCCACTCGCTGTTTTTCCTGCTGCTGTTCCCGTTCAATATCGGTCTTTAACCTTTCATTGGCGGCTTTCAGTTCTATGAGTGTTTTATCCAGATTTTCCGCCATTGTATTAAGGTTGGAAGCAAGAACGCCGATTTCATCGGGTCGGGTTATATTGCAACGCCATGTCATATCAAGGCTTGTCAGCTTCTTTGAAATATTGCTGATTTCAATAATCGGCTTTGATAAAAAGCGCGAACAAATAAAAGCTGCAATGGATGAAATCAACAGGATTATTCCTGTTACGATAGGCAAAAGCTTGGTGAATGTCTGGGCGATTTGATTGACAGTATTACTGGAAATAGATATGGTTAAAGTGTAGTTCTTGGTGGTTTCCTGAAAACTTAATGAAACAGTTGTTGTTTGTGTTGGACTTTCCTCATTCAGTTCTTCCATACCATTACCACCAAAGGACATTTCAGTGCCATTACCCGTTAATAAAGCTACCGCACCATTTTTAATACAAAAGTTGTATATCTTTGGTATGCCATCTTCCAGTGTGCTGCTGGTAAGTTCAGAGGTAAGCTGACTGATTTGAGCACTGTAATTCGACGTGGCGAGGTTTTTATAGCTGATAGGCATTACCGCCATCACGATACCATAAAGAATAAAGCTGATCACCAAAAGGGTTGCAGCAATCAGGAAAAAGAGTTTAGCAGCTAAGCTGTTTCTAATCTTCTTTATCAATCCGATATCCCACCCCTCTAATCGTTTCTATGCATTCAGTACCAAGCTTTTTGCGGATATTTTTGATATGAGTGTTTACGATTTTTTCATCACCATAATAGTTGTAATCCCAAATCTGATTCAACAAATTGTCCCTTGTAAAAACACGTCCTTTGTTCTCCATCAGTAATCGCAAGATGTCAAATTCCCGGGCGGTCAGTACAACCTCATTGCCGGAAACAAAGACCTTATAATTTTGTGTGTCGAGCTGAATTTCCTTATAGGAAAGCATTAGCGAATTGTCAAGCTGTTCTCCTGAACGTCTTAGAACAGCTTCAATCCTTCTTAATACCAACGGCATAGAAAATGGCTTTGTGATATAATCGTCTGCCAAATGATCAAAGCCCTTCATCTGGCTTTCTTCATCATCCAAGGCCGTGAGTAAGATAACAGGTGTATTGCTCTCGTTCCGTATCATTTCACAAACTGTATATCCATCTATTTTGGGCATCATGATATCTAATAAAACAAGGTCGTAACTATCCTTATAAAAAGCTGAAATACCTTGCATCCCGTCATCTGCCAGAGTGACGATGTATCCGGCCTCAATTAAAAAAGCTTTGAGTATATTTTGAATAGATTTTTCATCTTCAATAATTAAAATCTTCTTTGCCAAGAGATCACCTCCGTTTTATTTATAATTTTACAATATAAAAGTGTAGTTGCGGTGGAGCGATAATATTATTATATTACTAACATTCTAAATTCAAAATATAGAATATGCAAGTATGATAGTCTTTTGCTTATACTGGCGTTGGCAAAATTGGCGGGGCGGTTGTTCATGGTAAGAAACTCTGTGCCTGTGAGTATCACGTACCGGGGCTTCCTGTGACGGGGCAGATTTTACTTCATCCGGCTTGTTTGGCTCATTTTTTGCCATGCGCTTTTCCTCCTTATCTGTTTTATGACATGAAAAAGGGCCTGATTTTTCAATCAAGCCCAACGGGATATTGGCAATCCCTCCTTTCCTTTCTCCCTCCCCAAACCTAAGGTTTATCCTTTCATCATGCATGGGCACCATGCAGGCCTGCAAATATTCCGCCTTTTTCCATTAGTTCTTCGTGGCTGCCTATTTCCGCAATACCTGTTCCATCCAGCACCACAATCAAATCTGCATCCCGGGTTGTAGAAAGCCTATGTGCAATCATAATGGTGGTTCGGGTCTTAGATATCTCGTTTAACGCCGCCTGAATTTCCATTTCTGTTTTGGTATCTAAGGCAGAGGTCGCTTCATCTAAAATCAGGATGGGGGAATCTCTTAAAATTGCCCTGGCAATGGCAATTCTCTGTCTTTGCCCTCCAGAAAGCAAGACACCTCTTTCTCCAATGGTTGTATCGTAACCATGTTCCATTTTTTGAATAAAATCATGGGCATTGGCTGCTTTTGCCGCGGCAAGTACATCTTCTTTCGTGGCACCTTTCCAGCCATAGGCTATATTCTCATACACTGTGCCGTTAAATAAAAAAGTATCCTGTAATACCATAGAAATATTATTGCGCAGACTGGAAAGAGTTACATCCCGAATGTCAATTCCATCAATATAAACTCCCCCGTTTTGAGGATCATAAAAACGGTTAATCAGGTTTGCAATGGTGCTCTTGCCCACACCTGTAGTACCAACCAGTGCCACCGTCTGTCCCGTTTGAATTTTTAGGTTAATATTCTCCATCACGGGAATATCTTCATGATAGGAAAATGTAAGATCTCTTAGCTCGATCTCGCCCTTAACCCGCTTCAGCACAATGGCATTTTCTTTTTCTTTTACTTCTGAAATTTCATCAAACACATCAAAAACACGCTTGCATCCAGCCCCTGCCTCTCCAGCGCGCTCAACAAGGGCGGAAAAGTTTTTCACTGGTCCATAAAACATAGATAAATACATGGCAATGCCAACAATATCGCCAATGTTTACCTCTCCCGTTCCTACTAAATATCCGCCGTAAATCACCACAATAACCGTACCCAGTGCAGTCACAAATGCCAGCAATGGGTATGATGTTTCAAAAAAGAAACTGGCACGAAGATAGGCCAGGCTGTGGAGCCGGGCAAGGTGGGCAATACTCATTTCTTCATGACCCTGTTGATTAAAAATCTGTATTTCTTTCATTCCTGAAAGGTTATCCTGGACCTTCCCTGCTAGCACTCCTCTCACACGGGAGTTTTCCTTCCATATGGGTGAAACGTGATGTCCCTGCCAAAGAGTAATGCCTAGTAGAAACGGAATGGTAACCAGACTCATAAAAGCCAGTTTTACATTAATTGTAAACAGCAATATGCCGACCCCGGTAAAAGTAAGGATATTCACAATAAAATCAGGAATTACATGAGCCAAAAGCACCTCTGCATCTAATGTATCATTCACCACCCGGCTGGTAAGGTCACCAGTTCTGCTTTTGTGAAAATAGCTCAGGCTCATATGCTGCAGCTTTCCATAAAGCAGTTTGCGTAAATCCGCTACATAATGCAGTGCCGCATAGTGGTTCATATATCCTGCCGCCGATGCACCCGCCGCCTGCAGCGTTGCCGCTCCCAGCAAAAGCAGGCCGATGTGTAAGGCTTCTGTGCCAAAATCTCCCCTTCCCTCTGTGGCAAGTGAGGTCAATGCTCTTAATGCCCACGGGGCATAAAATCCGGCCACTGTAGATACAACCAGGGCAAAAAATGCAAGCACCAGATAGACCCGGTATTTTTTTGCCTCGCAAAATATCCGCAGTGCTATATTCATAAAGAAATCGCCTCCCTCTTTGGTAAGTCCTCCTGATGCAGCAGCGAGTAAGTCAGGCAAACCGGCCTTCCCGTTCTGGATTCATGCACAACCTCTGCGTCAATAGAGAAGGTATCCTTTAAAACCTCAGGAATCATTACTTCCTTGGGTGACCCATGCTTTATGATTTTTCCACTGCGGATGGCAATCATATAATCAGAAAAACGCGCGGCTAAGTTTAAATCATGAAGTACCATAGCAATGGTACACCCCTGATTGCGGTTTAAGCTGTATAAAAGCTCCAGCACCTCCAGCTGATGAGCCATATCCAGATATGTGGTAGGTTCATCCAGTAAAATCAGATCTGTCTGCTGGGCAAGGGCCATGGCTATCCAGACTCTTTGCCTCTGACCGCCTGACAAGGTGTTTACCTCCCGATGCTCCAGGTCAGTAAGCTTTGTTGCTGAAATTGCCCACTCTACAATTTTTTTATCTTCCTTCGTTAACTTTCCAAATCCATTTTGATGAGGAAACCTTCCGTAAGCAACCAGTTCACTTACCGTCAATCCACCCGGTGCCGCAGGGGTCTGAGGTAAAATGGACATTTTTTTTGCAATCTCTTTTGTGGGTAAAGTCGAAATGTCTCCGCCATTTAAATAAACCATGCCTTTCTTCGGCTTTAAAATACGTCCGACGGCCTTTAACACCGTTGATTTTCCGCATCCGTTAGGGCCGATGATTGACGTAATTTTATTATGAGGGATTGCCATCTCCAGATTCTCTACAATCAGTGCATTGTCATACGCAATGTCTAAGTTTTCTGTTGCAATACTATTCATACTGTACTCCTTAATTATTTGCTTTTGCCAATAGATACAAAAAGTATGGTGTGCTGAGCACTGTAATTACAATGCCCGTAGGCACATCCGCACCCAGGCTGATGGTTCTTGTTATAGTATCTGCCAGCAGCACGATTATTGCTCCGCACAGCCCAGCCGCTGTAAGAAGCAGTTTGTGGTTAGAACCAACGATTTTTCTTGCCATATGAGGGGCAATCATTCCTACAAAAAAGAAATTGCCTCCCAAAGATACACTTCCAGAAGAAAGCGCTACTGCCGCCACCGTCAGTCCGATAAATTCCGGCTTTACCGCAGTGCCCAGACCTGTAGCCGTTTCATTTCCAAGGTTTAAAATATTTAACACGTGGGATTTATATAATGCATATGCACACAAAATGGCTGTCCATGGCACCAAAATAGCCAGATACCGCCAGTCATCTCCCCACAAACTGCCTGCACTCCAACGCTGTATAAATTCCATTTGATTCTGGTCTAATTTCAGAGTAAGCAGTGTGGTTAACGCACCATAACCGCTCCCCAGTGCCACGCCCGTTAAAATCAATCCTGTGGGGGAAATATCTCTGTTCTTCCGATAGGAAAGAAGAAAAATTAACGCCGCGGCAGTCATGCCTCCCACAAAAGATAATAAAGGCATTAAGATTGCCGAGGAATTGGAGTTTGCAGAAAAAATTACTACAAAAATTAATACAAAGAGTCCTGAACCTGAGCTAATGCCTAAGGTTCCCGGGCTTGCCATATCATTTCTTAACAGACTTTGCATAATACAGCCTGAAATCCCCATGCCGATTCCAACGAAAACCGCCAGAATAATGCGAGGCAGACGAAATTCCATAATAATCAGGTTCTGTTTTGGTGTGCCTTTCCCTAAAATCACACTTATTACCTCAGCAGGAGTAAGGTTCATCTTGCCTGAATTAATACTGATAATCGCAACAAGCACCATCAAAACGGTCATAAATAACAGAATAAAACCTTTCTTTTTCACTCAAATTCCCTCCTTTGCTTTCTGGCCAGATAGAGGAAATAAGGAACACCAATAACGGCAAAGATAATACCTATGGGTGTTTCGTAAGGCTTATTGATTAATCTTCCTAACAGATCCGCAAAAACCGTCAGCAAGGCACCGTACAGTCCTGATGCGGGAATAATATAGCGGTAATCCACACCCACAAGATACCGGACAATATGTGGAGTAATTAAGCCAACAAACCCAACAGGACCAACAATAATAACGGAAAGCCCCGTAAGCAGGAGCACAATAATCGTAGAAATGCTCTTAACAAATCTTGTTCTTAATCCCAGACCGGTGGCCACATCTTCCCCTAAGCTGAGGACTGTGACGGAAGGGGAAAGTGCAACGGCTCCAGCCACACCAAAACTAAAAACAGGAAATATGGTCAAAAGCTCACTCCATTTTGCCCCCGCTGTTCCTCCTGCTGTCCAATAAGCAAGAGCCTGTCCCAAATGATATTTGATAGAAATATATTGGCTGAATGCGCCAAACAGCATGGAGATTGAAATCCCCGCCAAAACAAGGCGCTGGGGCGTCATTCCCCCCTTTCCCATGGATGCTATAAAATAAGTCATTGCCGTTGTGACAGCAGCGCCCATACATGCAAACAGCATGGTCTGTCCGTAAGTCCGCATCGGCAAAAATGCCATACAAAGTGCCATAGCAAACGTTGACCCCGAACTAATACCCATCAGTCCGGAGTCTGCCAGTGGATTTCTGGTTGTCCCTTGCATGATTGCACCGCAAATGGCTAAACTGCAGCCTACCATTAAATCCGCTACGGTTCTGGGAAGGCGCAGTGTCTGTATAATCTGATGCTCTGTTAATTCAGGATTAAACTGAAAAACCGCCTCCCATGCAGTGGCAATTCTCATGTCGGCAGCACCAAATGTAATGGAGGCTGCCGATATAAACAATAAAAATCCAAATCCGAGAGCCATGTAAAAGGCAAAGTTGACGGAACCCTTCCATCCCTTTGTTGTCGTATTTTTCATGGTGTCGTTCCTTTCTGCGGTGATAGAAATATTACTCTTGTGTTTTCAGCAAGGCAGCCATTAGGTAATCCAACTGTACGTTTGAGGAGTAAATATCATTATAGAAAAACAAGTTAAAATCAACAGAAATAACATTCCCTTTTTTTACAGCAGGCAGGGACTCCCAAATTTTGTTTCCGTCCAATTCATTCAGCCCCCATGCAATGATAATATAATCACCAATATAATCACCAATCACTTCCATAGACACTTCTCTGTATTGTTCTCCGGCGATAATTTCCTTCTCTACAATTTCAGGTGCATGAAATCCTAAGCTGTTGTATAGCAAATCTCCGCCACGACCATATTTGTCTCCATAAACCCAGATACCGCTATTTCCATCTCCTTCAATCACGCTGAATGTTTTCTCCAAAATATTCTTTCCCGCAAGGGCAGCCCTGGCCGACTCCAGTTTTATGTTAAATTCTTTCAGTGTCAACGCTGCCTCCTCCTGCTTATTTAATACATCACCCATAAAGCGCACCCGTTCTTCCATGGATTGCTCTCTAAAAGGCAGCAGAATTGTAGGGGCAATTTTTGAAGCAATGTCATACTGCTCCTGATTCACAACAATAAATAAATCCGGTTCATAAGCTATTAACTGTTCCGCCTCAAACTTTTCCCAAACAGGTATGCCTTCCAATTCTTTTTCATAAGCAGTACCCTTTACGTCGTAGGTTGCCACAGGCTTTACCCCAAGAGCCAAGGCATCTCCAAGGCAATATGTCACAATGACTCTTTGAGGATTGGCAGGAATCTCTATCTCTCCCTGCGCTGTGTTAATCACCCTTGTTTCTGTCGTTGCTTCCTGGGCTGTTTCCTTTGTCTGCACAGTACAGCCCGAGGCCAAGATGCCAATCGTAAGAACCAGTAAAAGCACACCATTATTTCTAAACATTAACATGAAAACTTCTCCTTCTATGATTACTCCGATATTTTTTTGATGGCATTAATGGCATAGTCCAACTGTGCAGTTAAGCTGGCAATATCATCATAGTAAAACAATCCAAGATTCTCTCCCGGAATCTCCGCCACTCTGTTTTCCAAAACAGCAGGTATGCTCTTCCAGATATCAGATTTTGCATATTCGGATTCCTTTCCCTCCTGCTGGAACCACAAGATATAATCACCGAAATATTCATGAGCTACCTCATAACTGAGCAGCCCTCTGTCTTCTCCTGTTTTGGCAATCAGCTGCTCCAGTTTTTCAGGTATTTTCAACCCAAGATAGTCATAAACCAGGGTACCCCCTCTGGAGCCGGTTTCATATGCAACACCACTCCACTCACCAGTAGATCCCCAGTCTTCCATAATACTAAAGGTCTTTCCCTCATACGTCTCACTTTGAAGCTCTGCCTTTGCCGCCGCAAGCTTCTCATCAAATGTTGTAATGAGTGCCTCTGCTTCCTTTTCCTTTCCCGTGGCATTGCCAATAATTCTCAGTCGTTCTGCCGGAGTCACTTCTCCTTCGGGAATCACTAAAACAGGTGCAATTTTATTAAACTTCTCATAATCCGCTGTGTCATATGTAATAATCAAATCTGGCTCTGCCGCCATAATATCCTCCGCAGCCCAATTTTCTAATTTTGCAGAGGGGGAAAACTTATCAAAAAATGGCATGGTCTCCTGTTCCCAGGCTGAATAACCCACCACATTTAAATCCAAAGAAAAGACATCGCCAATATACCAATTCACTACCACACGTTCAGGCTTTTTGGGCACTTCAATCTCTCCCATAACCGTGTCAATTCTATTGATATCTGCCTCCTTATTGTTTGCCGTGTTTGTTTTTCCACATCCTGCTAAAACGAATGATAACAACAACATGGAGCATAGTAACAGCCCTCTTTTTTTCATATCCATTCTCCTTATAATCTTTAAGTATCTGTATAATGACATACTTGGTTTTTGTTAGTATAGACTAACTCAGTAGATACTAGCACAATAAAAAATAATCGTCAATATAGCTATTCTCCAGGATGAGGAAGTTCCATACTTCTTCAAACTGAAAAAACTTCGTATTTATAAGGATTTTTAGTTCAATTTAATCACTTTTCATTTTGTATTTGGAGTATAATTAAATCAAAATGGAGCATTTTTAGTTGCATAAAACTCTGGTTTCCAGTATACTTTCAATATCGCACAAAAAAGGAGGCTTTTAAATGAACAAATATGAAGATGCATCCTGGGATTCCATGGCAAAAAAATATAACCTTCTTCAAACCCCTTACGGACCGGGTACCGGGAATTATTTTCCGCCTCATTGGTCAAACGGCTGGATTGTGGAGGTCTCCCCTGCCGAGGGTCTTTATGTCTCCAGTGCGTGGTTTACGCCCAATCATACAATTGTTCATAAAATTGATATAAAAAAACCATGTCTCTGGCTTTTATGCATCGATTGCGGTGATATTATTTATTCTCAGCAGGGAAAAGCTGCGACTACATTTTCCTCCATATGTCATAAATTAATAAATCCTCAGAAGGCGTTTCAGTTTACCTTTCCAAAGGATGTCCATGCCTGTTTTACCAGCATTTTAATTTTCCAGGACTTCTTAGAGCCCTTCCTGCAGGCAAGAGCCAATGTACCTAAAATCAGCATTGCGGATGCAAAATTATGGGAAACTGAGCATCTGAATTCCCCAGGTACAATGCTCATTTTTGAGCAGATCCGCTGGGCAATCAGAAATGGGGATATGCCGCCCTTTGCATTTGAGGGCATGGTGATTCACCTTCTAGGTTCTATTGCGCGCAATTATCCTGTTATTTCCGATCGAAGAGATAACAGACGGAATTATGTAACATGGGAAAATGAGCAGAAAATATATGCTGTCAAGCAAAAACTTGACGAAAACATTCTGGACGTCCCCTCTATGAGTGAACTAACAAAAATTGCAGATATGAGTGAAAGCAAACTTCGCCTCAGCTTTAAAAATACTTATCATATTCCTCTTTATGATTATATCAGAAGGGAAAAAATGAAGAGGGCAATGCAGCTTCTCTCCTCTGATCATTTAAGCATACATCATATTGCTGAGCTGTGTGGTTATAAAAATCCATCAAAATTCACCGCAGCTTTTCAGGAAATCCATGGAATAACACCCAGCCAATTCAGAAAGACTTTTAATTTATAATAGAAAAGCGGAGTCAGGTTACAGAGCCCGACTCCCTGCGGGATGAAACTACCAGAATACGGCAGAAAATTCTGACAATCATTGATGAGGAAAATCAGACACCTCAGGGGTTCTTTTCTGATCTGGCAAATGTATTTCTGGAAAAAACCTCTACAAACAAATTTTACACCAGTGAATACAGCGGTCTTTTGGAATCAATGGTCTGGAACAATGACACATCTGCATCACAGGATAACCTGGACTTTATCAAAAAGCTGAAACAGATCTATCCCTCCTAGACTCCCCTGTCTGTCCTTGCTTCAGCGGTTATCTCGGATACAGGCGGTCCTCTGTCCCATAGCGCGATTGTTGCCAGAGAATATAACATTCCCGCAGTGCTTGGAATTGGCAATGCCACCGATCTGCTGGAGGATGGGGATGAGGTTTTGGTTTACGGCGACACAGGTAAGGTAATTCTATTAACAAAAAAGATATAATACTAAATATACGTAAGCCACAAACATTTACGTCTGTGGCTTACTGATTCACTGATTTACATATTCTCTCGTTTCACATAATGGGTATGGAGAAGTTCATGTGCCTTTTCTCCATTTGGCTCACCCAGATATTCCTCATAGAGCTTTTTAATAGCCGGATTTTCATGTGATTTTCTATATTTTTTGCTTTTATCTTCTTTATATATTCCTTCCATTCGTTTTTTCAGAACATCAAAATTCCCAAAATGATAGGGTTGACCGCCCCCTCCGATACAGCCTCCAGGACAAGCCATGATCTCAATTGCATGGTAATGGGATTTACCGGCTCTTATATCTTCCAGAAGCTTTCTTGCATTTCCAAGCCCATGGGCAACAGCAATATTGATATCCTGGTCATTGATCTTTACCACCGCTTCCCTGATTCCATCGAATCCCCGGAGTTCATGGAACTCTACTTCTTCAAGAGTTTCATTGGTAAGCCATTCGTATGTGGTCCGTAAGGCTGCCTCTATGACGCCGCCGGTTGTTCCAAATATAACAGATGCACCGGTAGATTCTCCCAATGGTTCATCAAATTCTTCATCCTTTAAATTCATCAGGTCAATATTAGCCTCTTTTAACATATCCCCCAATTCTCTTGTAGTTAATACCGCATCCACATCCTGCATATCATCATGCATAAGCTCCGGTCTGGCAGCCTCATACTTTTTGGCCAGGCAGGGCATTATGGAAACCACAAAAATATTTTTAGGATCAATCCCCATCTTTTCTGCATAGTATGTTTTTGCGATCACTCCAAACATCTCATGGGGGGATTTGCAGGTTGACGGAATATCAAGCAGATCATTGAACTGATGTTCAAAAAACTTCACCCAGCCTGGACAGCAGCTTGTGAGTATGGGAAGCCTGCCCCCATGCTGCAGCCTGTGAATGAATTCTGCCGCTTCTTCCATAATCGTAAGATCTGCTGCAAAATCTGTGTCGAAAACTTTATCAAATCCCATCATTCTGAGAGCAGCTACCATTTTTCCTGTAACCACTGTCCCTGGCTCTGCTCCGAATTTTTCCCCAAGAGCCACCCGCACCGCAGGTGCTGTCTGAACAATGACGAATTTATCTTTCGCATTCAATGCTTCCCAGACATTGGGGATGTCATTTACTACAGTTAATGCAGCTGTGGGACATACGGAAACGCACTGTCCACAAAAGGTACAGATGGATTTATCCATAGGTAAATTAAGTGCTGGTGCGATAAACGTATCAAATCCCCGGTTAACGGCAGAATACACATGGACCGTCTGCACCTCATTGCACATGGTCTCACATCTTCTGCATAAAATACATTTATCCATATTTCGGATCATTGCCTTACTCGAAATATCCTTTTCATGAGTTGCCCTCGCTCCATGAAACTTGATCCGGCGTATATCCAGTTCTGCTGCCAGTGACTGTAATTCACAGTTTAAATTCTTTTCACAGATCAGACAGTCTGTGGGATGATTGGACAATAATAGCTCCACCACCAGTCTTCTTGCCTTAATACATCTTAAGGTGTTTGTTCTTACCACCATGCCCTCTGATACGGGCGTCGCACAGGAGGGGGCGAGATTTCTCCTTCCCTCGATTTCCACCACACAGACCCGGCAGGAAGCAGAGCCATTCACCGTTTTCACATGTTCCAGATTAAGGTAACAGAGTGTGGGTATCCGAATATCCAGTTTTTTTGCAGCCTCCAGAATCGTTGTGCCTTCCTCCACTGCAATCGTTTGATTATTAATCGTAACATGAACCAGACCCATAAGTTCCTCCTCCCTTACCCTTTTTCTATGGCATTGAATTTACATGTATTATAACATGCACTGCATTTGATACATCTTGACTGATCAATCACATGAACGATCTTACGTTCTCCCTCGATGCAATGAGCCGGACAGATTCTTGCACACGCAGTACAGCCCACGCACTTGTCCGGTAAAATATGAAAGGAAAAAAGCGCCTGACAAACTCCGGCAGGACAGTGTTTATCCTTTACATGAGCCAGATACTCATCCTGAAAATAATGCAGGGTACTGAGTACAGGATTGGGAGACGTTTGTCCAAGTCCGCAAAGGGATGTATCTTTAATCACATCTCCTAACTCAACCAGATCTTTTAAATCCTGTTCTGTACCATTTCCCTTTGTTATCTTTTCAAGTATCTCCAGCATTCTTGTGTTTCCAATCCGGCAGGGCGTACATTTTCCACAAGACTCATCCTTGGTAAACTCAAGGTAGAACTTTGCAATGTCCACCATGCAGTTATCCTCATCCATGACGATCATTCCGCCTGACCCCATCATGGAACCGATACTGTTCAGTGACTCATAGTCAATGGGGATATCTAAATTTTCTTTTGTGATACAGCCACCAGATGGGCCACCTGTCTGCACTGCTTTAAACTTCTTGTTATTCTTTATTCCTCCTCCGATATCATAGATAACCTCACGTAAGGTAATGCCCATTGGCACTTCCACCAGGCCCACATTATTTACTTTACCGGCCAGAGCAAAGACTTTTGTACCTGGTGATTTCTCCGTACCGATACTTTTAAACCAGGCAGGTCCTTTTAAAAAAATTGGAGGAATATTGGCAAATGTCTCTACATTATTCACACAGGAGGGCTTATCCCAAACACCTCTTTGTGCCGGAAACGGAGGTTTTGAACTGGGCTCCCCTCGTTTACCTTCAACGGAATGGATGAGAGCAGTTTCTTCTCCGCAGACAAATGCACCGGCGCCATACCGTAATCCGATATCAAAATTAAATCCTGTGGAAAAAATATTCTCCCCCAAAAGTCCCAGTTTCCTTGCCTGCTTAATTGCTATTTCAAGACGGTTGATGGCAAGGGGATATTCCGCTCTGATATAAATATACCCATACTGGGCTCCTATTGCATAGCCTGCAATTGCCATTGCTTCAAGAACAGAGTGGGGATCTCCCTCTAGTATGGACCGGTCCATAAATGCACCTGGATCTCCTTCATCTGCATTGCATATAATATATTTTTCATCTGACTGATTCTGCCTTGTATATTTCCATTTTAGACCGGTGGGGTAACCGCCGCCGCCTCTTCCTCTGAGACCTGACTGAATGACTGTATCGATTACTTCGTCAGGACTCATTTCCGTTAAGCATTTTGCCAATGCCTGGTACCCATCTGCCGCAATGTATTCATTAATATCTTCCGGATTGATAAAACCACAATTCCTAAGTGCGATCCGGATTTGTTTTTTATAGAAGGGAATGGATTTTTGTCCTTCTAATCGTTTTTTAGTATTTGGCTCCACATACAGAAGACGTTCCACCTTACGGCCTTTTATCACATGCTCCGTAATGATTTCCTCTGCATCCTCCGGTTTTACCGTGATATAAAACACATTATCCGGATAAACTTTTAGAATTGGACCTTTCTCGCAAAAGCCAAAACATCCGGTTACTACCACTTCCACCTCATTGGTTATTTCATGTTTTTTTATTGATTCCTTTAGCATCTTCACCAGCTTAAGGCTATCGGACGCTGTACATCCGGTACCTCCGCAGACCAGTAAATGCATTCTGAAGTTACTCATATGCCCTCCTCCTTATTCCATATTTTCAAATGATTTATTAATAATTGCATTTTGGAGGAGTCGGCCATTTTTTATATGCTCAATCACAATTTCCCGTCCTCTGTTCTCATCCACTTTTCCATATAGAACAGACGGCATTCCTTTGGAGATAACTTCGACCACCGGTTCCTGGGCACAATATCCGATACAGCCAGTCTGAGTTACGGATACATTAGCAAGTCCCTGCTTTGCAATTTCATCCAGAATAGCTTTCATGGTTGTTCTGGCACCGCTGGCAATCCCGCAGGTCGCCATTCCTACCCGGACTAAAACCTTATCCTCGGATTCGGCAGTGGACCTTAAGTCTAATTGATCCAGAGCTGCCTGTCTGATCTTTTTCAGTTCTTCTACTGTCTTTAACTTAGCCATTACACTTCCTCCTGATATTCTTCAATGATTGCTTTAACCTGATTCAGTTCTACCCTTCCATATACCTTATCATTGACCATTACTACCGGAGCAAGTCCGCAGGCGCCAATACACCTTAATCCCGATAACGTGAATTTTTTATCCTCCGTTGTTTCACCTGCCTTGATATTGAGGATTTTTTCAAATTCCCGCATAATGGCATCGGCACCTCTTACAAAGCACGCCGTCCCCAGGCATACATTAATCACGTATTTACCTCTTGGCTCTGTGGTAAAGTAAGAGTAAAAGCTAATAACTCCAAACACTTTCGCACTGGGGATCTCAAGCTTTTCAGCAATATAAAAAATCACATCAGTGGACAAATATCCATAGAGATGCTGAGCCTTGTGCAGTACTGCGATTAACGCTCCTCTTCTGTCTTCCATGCTGTCAATAAATTTTTGCAGCTCTTTAAATTTCTCCTGGGTATTGCATTTGCTTTCCATAAACAGTTCTCCTTTTGGCTTTATGTAGACGTTTCCTGTCTTACAAGTGATAGATTTCCTGTTTATCCTGTCTTATATACATATAAAATACAAATATATTTAAAAAATGATTGACTCTGACGGAACGTTATGGTGTATAGATTATCGGTGAATATGTTTCGTCATGACTCCACAATAAGAAAATCCGCCTCTATTTTTTTACAGGATACACTCTCACCTTCATGCAGTCCTTATATTCCTCTATGGAAATCCTTACTCCCAGACTGATCTGCTCATTCTCCAGCCATTTTGGAACATGCCCGCACAGGATCTCCAGTGAAGTGAACTTCGTATTTTTCAGGAACGGGAGCAGAATCTGCTTGGAATTGTAAGAAGTATTTCCTTTCATGACTTCACGCAAGTCAGCGTGATAGACTCCCGGTCTTAGCTCAAATATTGCGTTATGCTCCATTGGCACAGTCTTTCCGGTTCTCCGATGCCTTAAGCACTCCTGGATATCATCCAGAAAAGATTCCGGATTGCCACTTATCTCCAGCATGGAAATTTGTTTTTCTTCAAAGGCAATATAATGGATACCCCTGATGCGATTTACCACAATAATCCTGCAGTCACCCAGCCAATGGCAGATTTGTCTGATCCGTTCATGGAGTGACAGAGAATTTTCACCATCCTCCAAGTGGTACTCCATGTTTCTGGTTATCTTCCATTGGCCTTCTTCCTTTGAATATACCCGGATTGTGCCCTCCTTTTCAAAACCAGAGGTCTTGCCCTCTAAATTAACCAGTACCGATATTTCCATAATCATCTCCATTCCGCCGCTGACGGCTCCTGCCATTTACATACAGGCGGCGCCGCAGCCGGAGCAATCGCTGCCGGGACTGCACTTTTTCTCTATATAGCTCTGATCATACAAAAACAGAAATTTTGAATCATCTATTGAAACTGTCTTCTTTTCTACACCATTGTCAAACATTACCTGGTCATCAAAAAATGAGACAATGACCGGAACCTTACACATATCTCCTGTCATGTTATCAAGCCTCAGCTGCTGGTAAATAATTGTTCTCTCCGCTGAAGATATTTGATTCACCACGATATCACTGTTGGTAGCAAGGGATTTTAAACGGCCATCCTGATAAAAATTCACAGAATTAAGGCTGGCATCTACACCTGATGCATTCTGATCAAAAGCCGCAATTGTTCCAATTCTGCTTTTGATAAAAATTGGCACGGCTGGTTCAAAGGATTCCAATTCCCCGCTTTCATAGAGCCGGAAACCGATCCTGGCCGGATAAATTCCAATGGGCGTGTTTATCTCGATCCTTCTTTTGGGCCACAGAGTTAAACATTTTGTTTTACCGCTTTGATAAAACCGGATCCCAATAATTTTCTCTGAAAAATCAGCGAAGGGAAATGAAAAATGTATTTCTTCCAGAAGCCGTTCCTCATCTTCCTCGGACCAGCCGAAACCAATCTGGCCATTTAACGGAAACAGGCTGTCAATCTCTCCGCCTTCATAAAAAGTGACCAGCTCCGCCCGGATGCTGCCTGCTCCGGTAGATACCTCTGTCCGTTCTTCCATGGCAATACTTTTCACGCTGCCGTTTTCATAAAAAGCCAGTGCTTTATTGTCCTTTTTCCTCTCATCAGGCCCCTTGTATCTGGGAACAAATACACGGTCTCCTACACGGATTTCATTATATTGGTTCAATTTACACTCCTTTATCTGCCCAGATGGAAAGACATTACAGCTTACGATACCTTTTAAATCGTATTTTGGGGTACTTATCATAAAATCACCTCCAAATCTTTGATATCAGCCACATTTTCTTTGGCCGTCCGTTCCACCGGCATGATTTTATAAACGGCAACCGCTTTGCCATCATGGGCAGAACGGTATTTTTCTGCCAGCTCCGGGGATATTCGGCTTTTGTAAAAGTCCGGCATGAATTTATCCACAAGCGCCTGTAAGACTTCTGATATTTCTTTGAAATCCTCAACTTTTTCCACCAGTCCGAACAGCATAACACTTCTGTATGCAGTGTCCGCATGACACGGTACAGGGTCCTTTACCGTTCCGAATTCCTGATATACGGTAAAGCATACCACCTGATTATCCTGTAACAACTGATTCTTTTTGCCTGAACCCAGGCCATGGAAATAGACCGCTCCATCTTTCCAGATATAATTTACGGGAACACAATATGGATAGGAGGACCCTGATATTCCAATTACCCCGGTTCTGGATTTCTCCAGAAATTCTTCAATCACAGCTGTATCTGTACAATTTCTTTGTTTATACTTAATCTGCTCCATGTCATCTTCCGCTTTCTTCATAAAAGTCTGCCAGTTTATCTAAAAACAACTGCATCCATTGATTGTTCTGATTCATGAAATCTGTGCCGGCCAGTATATCACCCACTGACTGTATCCATATACCAGGCACCATTTCTTCCCCGCAGTTTTCAATCAGATCTGTAATAATCTGCATTGTATTCTCCATATGGAATTGAAATCCGTATACCGTTCCTCTATAGACAAAAGCCTGATTTTCACAGGCATCATTGGAAGCTAAGAGCATGGACTCTTCTGGTAAATCAATAAAAGTGTCTCCATGCCATTCAAAAACAACTGGATTTATGGGGAAATGAGAAAACTCCTGCATGGTCAGAGCTTCTTTTGTGAAAGCCACAGGAAACCAACCGATTTCTTTGTATTGATTTTGTATCACCCTTCCGCCTATGACATCTGCGATCAGCTGTGCTCCCAGACAGAGACCCAGAATTATTTTATTGCTGCTGATCGCTTCCTTTATAAATTCTTTTTCCCTTATAAGCCATGGATATCGTTCTTCCTCGTAGATATTCATGGGACCGCCCATAATAACCAGCCAATCGAAATCCGTTTGAGCTGGCAGCACCTGATTCTCAAATAATCTGGTGCAGGTAACCGGATACGTTCTTTGTACTGCCCAGTTAAGTATGATTCCCGGATTTTCAAAGGGTACATGCTGCAGATAATGTATTCTCATATTCCCTCCTTAGCAGATGTCAAAAAGCAATCAAAGCAGTTCTCTCACCGAAAAACCCGAATACAGCCTGTTCACCGCTTCTCTTATTCCATCTTCAATCAAATTATAGGTTGTATAGATATCTATGTTTTTTTCTTTCAGGGCACTGGAAGGGCATACACCGATTCTCATACAGATAACACAATTACAGTCTTCAATCGCCTTAATGAGATGATAGATCCTTCCTGTCTCCTTGTCTTCAACAATGCCCCTGCTATACTGTTCGATGGGTCTGTCTTCAATAAACGTGATGCTCCCATCCGTATAATCGTAAATAAGAAATTTACCCGCATGCCCAAAATGCTGATCCGTTAAGGTTCTGTTCCTGGAACAAACCGCAAATCGAACATATACACCAGGTTTCTCCTCTTCCCCGCTCTTTTTTCCTCCACCTTCTTGAGAATCAATTAAAACTCTGGTATTAAGTGTTTCAACTGTAGATGAATAGCAGGGCTTACAAAAGTAGGATTGAAGCATCACATTTTCACATTCCCGTCTGAAATCACTTAGCTCATCACTGCTGTAAGTTTCCAAACCATTTTCATCATTTCTCCTGCCCGGTGTTACTTTTATGATATTTGTTAATTCACACCCGCATTCCTTGGCCAGGTTGACGATATCTCTTATTTCACAGTCATTGATCCCTTTCATCACCTGAATATTTATTCTGACGGAAATGCCGCGGGAGGTCAGATAGCTGATTCCTGATATTTGATTTTGCAGAAGTATATTCGCTCCTTCCACACCAGAATATTTATGTCCCAGATAGGTTAAATGATCATATATCCGTGCTCCTGTCTCCGGATTCATGGTGTTTACCGTGA
>Ga0316613_10000635_pt1 | contig 26688 bp, 23 predicted proteins | sample OWC_soil_day10_C_2_FD_207647 | JGI IMG/M metagenome (GOLD analysis project Ga0316613, IMG submission 207647) | Wetland soil microbial communities from Old Woman Creek delta, Ohio, United States - OWC_soil_day10_CT_b | ecosystem: Environmental > Terrestrial > Soil > Wetlands | place: USA: Ohio...
GAAGGTGTCGGTGGCGCTGAAGCCGGACGCGCGGCTGATGACCTGGCGCACCGCCGGGTCGAAGGCCTCGGGCTGCGTGGCGAGCAGCTCGCGCACCACGCTGTGGCGCTCGGCCACCCACGGGCCTTCATACAACAGTGCAGCCACGGCGAACAGCGGCGCAAAGTCCAGTTCCACCACCTGCTGGCCCAGGGCCCGCGCACGTTCGATTGCGGCAGTGAACATCGGCTCGTAGCCGGCGTCGCCGAAGAAGGCCGGCGACTTCGGCACGCCGATGCGCGCCTGGGCCGGCAGCTGCGCAGGCCCGGCGGCGAAGTGGCTATAGATGTCGAGCGAGTCGTCGCCTTCAATGAGCGCCAGCAGCAATGCAGCATCGTCGACCGTGTGCGTGAAGACCGACACACAGTCCAGGCTGCGGCAGGCCGGCACCACGCCGGCGGTGCTGACACGCCCGGGGGTGGGCTTCAACCCCACCAGACCGTTGAAGCCTGCCGGCACCCGGCCTGAGCCCGCTGTGTCAGTGCCCAGCGAGAAGGCGACCTGGCCGCGCGCCACGGCCACCGCCGAGCCCGAGCTGGAGCCGCCGCTGATGCGCGTGGCGTCGAAGGCACTGCTCGGCCGGCCGTAGGGCGAGCGCGTGCCGACCAGGCCGGTGGCGAACTGATCCAGGTTGGTCTTGCCCAGCCACAGCGCGCCGGCATCGAGCAGGCGCTGCACCACGGTGGCGCTGCGCTCGGGAGCGTAGGCAAAGGCCGGGCAGGCGGCCGTGGTAAGCATGCCGGCGATATCGATGTTGTCCTTGGCGGCGAAGGGCACGCCCAACAAGGGGTAGCGCTGCACCAGTTCGGCACGCGGCAGCGGCTCGGCCAGGCGCTCGGCCAGCAGGGCCAACTGGGCCTGCCATTGCGCGTCGCTGGGCAGGCTGATCCAGAGCTTCAGCTCGGCGCTGGCGAGCGCTGCGGCCCGGCACTGCGCCAGCCAGGGCAGCGGGTCACCGCCCTCGGCCACGAGCTCGCGCCATTGCGCCACGGTGCGCGTCGGCAAGCTGGAGCCGGGGGATAGAGACATATTGGTGCACGTTCTGGTATACCAGTCGGCATCAAGCAGGACGCGTGCCACCTCGCGCCGGTCGGGAGGGCTCGAGATTCAGCCGGCACGCGGGCGCCGGCGGCGCGGATCAGTCGGGGTCGCGGGCCAGGCGCTCGCTGTGCCAGTAGACGTCGTCGCCGCCCAGACCGTCGAGGTTGGCGCGATTGAGCACGCGGGCCAGCACGAACATCAGGTCACTCAGACGGTTGAGGTACTGGCGCGGTGCCTCGTGCACTGCTTCGTGGCCGCTCAGCGCCACCAGCGATCGCTCGGCACGACGCGCCACGGTGCGGCTGACATGGGCCAGTGCCGCGCTGCGCGTGCCGGCCGGCAGGATGAACTCCTTCAGGCGCGGCAGCTGGGCGTTGTAGTGCTCCAGCGCCTCGTCCAGGCGCAGCACCGCAGCCGCCTTGAGCAGCTGGTAGCCGGGGATCGACAGCTCGCCACCCAGGTTGAAGAGCTCGTGCTGGATGGTCACCAGCAACTCGCGCACGTCGTCGGGCAGCGGTTCGGCCAGCAGCACGCCGAGGCCGGAATTGAGCTCGTCGACGTCGCCCATGGCCATGACGCGCAGATGGTCCTTGGGCACGCGAGTGCCGTCGCCCAGTCCGGTGCTGCCGTCGTCACCGGTGCGGGTGGCTATCTGAGTCAGACGTTGTCCCATGGCGACTGGATTGTGCCCGCTGGGCGATGGCCTTGACGCGCATCAGGTCCGGCACTCCGCCGGCTGGTTAGGCTAGCCGCTCACGGATTGACAGGTGTGCCATGCGACAGGAAGTCTTCGTCAAGTTTGCCGGCTGCGACGACATCGCGCTGCGCCCCCCCGAGCCGATGCCGCTGGAAGCGGCGCGGCAATGGCTGGACGATGAATTCCTGCGCTTGGATGCGAAGATAAGCCGCCCGACCGGGAAGGTACTGCTGGCCGACAAGGTGCTGGCCATCGCCGAGGCCGCGGGCCACCAGGGTTTTGCCGATGCCGCATGGGCCGAGGCCTATGCGCGCGCCGCCGCCGGGGCCTTGCGCCGGCCGCTGATCCGGGTGGACGTCCCCAATACCAGCGTCGCCTTCTGACGCACCGGCTCAGCCGGCCAGGCGCACCGCCATCCGCTGGAGCAACGGACGCTGGCGCCAGTTCTCGCAGGCGCGGTCGGCAAAGTCGCGGCCGCGCTCGCTGAGCCGGTAGTAGCGCACGCTGGGAAAACCCTGAGGATTGTCGAACTCGCGGATCAATCCGTAGTCGATCAGCGTGCGATGGGCGCTGTACAGCGGCGCCCCGTCGAGCACGCAACCACCGCTGATGTCGCTGACCCGAACCAGCACCCGGCCCTTGCGCAGCACGCGCAAGGCATCGATGAACTCGCCGCGATCGGAGATGATTTTTCGGGATGCCATGGTGTGTGGGCGGGGTCAGGCAATGGCACATCTTCGCATTGCAGCAACTCGGCCAAGCCGCGAAATGCGGGCCGCCATGCCTGCAGTTTGCGCCTGTTCAGCGCAGGCCCCGCCTCGGTGCACGAGGAAGCCGTCCTGCCTAGAATCGCGAATCGCCGCAGCCGAAGGAAGCACACCATGAACGCACCGGTTCCCGCCCATGTGTGGCCCACCTTCGAGCCCCGCTTGGTGCCCGCCGCGATGCTGGCCGCGCTGCGGCAGCGCTTCGGCACGCGCTGCTCCACCGCCGCCGCGGTGTGCGAGCAGCACGGCCGCGACGAATCACCCTACCCGGTGACGCCGCCGGAGGTGGTGGTGTTCTGCGAGAGCACCGCCGAGGTGGCGGCGGTGCTGCGCCTGGCCGACGAACATGCAGTGCCGGTGATTCCCTACGGCACTGGCTCGTCGCTGGAAGGCCACCTGCTGGCGGTCCAGGGGGGTGTCAGCGTCGATGTGTCGGCCATGACGAAGATCGTGCGCCTGAACCCCGAGGACCTGACGGTGACGGTGCAGGCCGGCGTGACGCGCGAGCAGCTCAACCGCGAGATCAAGGACACGGGGCTGTTTTTCCCCATCGACCCGGGCGCCAATGCCAGCCTGGGCGGCATGGCGGCCACGCGCGCCAGCGGCACCAACGCCGTGCGCTACGGCACCATGCGCGAGAACGTGCTTGGGCTGACCGTCGTCACCGCCAGCGGAGAGACCATCCGCACCGGAACTCGCGCCAAGAAGTCCTCTGCCGGCTACGACCTGACGCGGCTGTTCGTGGGCAGCGAGGGCACGCTGGGCGTGATCACCGAGGTGACGCTGAAGCTGTACCCGCTGCCCGAGGCGGTGAGTGCGGCGATCTGCCACTTCAAGGACATCGCCGGCGCGGTCGACGCGACGATCCAGCTGACGCAGGTGGGTGTGCCGATCGCGCGCTGCGAGCTGCTCGACGTGAATGCGGTGCGAGCGGTCAACGCGCAGAGCAAGCTCGGCCTGCGCGAGTCGCCGATGCTGCTGATGGAGTTCCACGGCAGTGCCGCCAGCGTCAAGGAGCAGGCCGAGACCGTGCAGGCCATCGCCTCGGACATGGGCGGCGAGGACTTCGCCTGGGCCAGCACGCCGGAAGAACGCACGCGGCTGTGGACCGCGCGGCACAAGGCCTATTTCGCCGGCATGCAGATGAACCCGGGCTGCCGCACCGTGACCACCGACACCTGCGTGCCGATCTCGCGGCTGGCCGAGATCATCGACGCGTCGGTGGCCGAGGCCGACGCCTCGGGGCTGCCGTACTACATCGTCGGCCATGTCGGCGACGGCAACTTCCACCTCGCCTACCTGGTGAAGGACGGCGACGCCGAGCAGCGCGCGCTGGCCGAAGGCATGAGCCTGCGCATGGTGCAGCGCGCGATCGCGCTCGAAGGCACCTGCACCGGCGAGCACGGCATCGGGCTGCACAAGATGGACTTCCTGATCGACGAAGCCGGCGCCGGCGCGGTGGAGATGATGCGTCAGATCAAGCGCGCGCTCGATCCGAAGAACATCATGAACCCAGGCAAGATCTTTACGCTGTGACGGCGTCCATCGCCGTCGCGGCTGGGTACCGGAAGGTCGATCTGCCTCGACGAAGGCTCCTGGTTTCTTGGAGCCTGCCCCTGTTGTTGGGCCTTGGCGCGCCGCCGGCACGGGCGGGCCTTGAGGACTTGATCGTCGCGACAAAACCTTCCGTTGTGGCCGTCGGCGTCTTCAACCCTACCAGCAGCCCCCGGTTCGCATTTCGCGGCAGCGGTTTCGTGGTCGGGACGGGCAACTTCGTGGTGACCAACGCGCATGTGTTGCCCGATGTCATTCCGCCCGGGGGCTCCGAAGGCAGCCTCGTGGTGGTCGTGCCCACGCAAGCGGGTGGCAGCGCCACGGCCGGGCGGGCTGCCGCGCTGCTCGGTCTCGACCGCGAGCACGATCTGGCCTTGCTGCGCATCGACGGCGCACCGCTCCCTGCATTGCCGTTGGCAGAAGAGGGGCGCGCGCGCGAAGGTGTCTCCGTGGCCATCATCGGCTTTCCGATCGGTGGAGCACTGGGCTTCACGCCGGTAACCCATCGCGGCATCATCTCGTCGATCACTGGCATTGCGTTGCCCGCGCCGACTTCCCAATCGCTCAATGCGCAGGCCATCAATCGACTGCGCCAAGGCAGCTTCGACATCTACCAGCTTGATGCGACGGCGTACCCAGGCAACAGTGGGGGACCGGTGCTCGATGTCGAATCCGGCAAGGTGATTGCCGTGATCAACATGGTGCTCGTCAAGGGCAGCAAGGAGACGGCAATCTCCCACCCGTCGGGCATCAGTTATGCGATTCCCGTTCGATTCGTCAGCGAACTGTTGAAAGGCCGCTGAGAACTGCGCTCAGGCTGCCGGGCCAGGCAGACTCCAGCGCTTGCTGACATCGCCCGCGGCGTTGACACTTTCCAGCTGCACGCCGAAACCCCACAGTCGCGCCACATGCTTGAGCACCTCGCTGGCCGTGTCGTGCAGCGGACGGTTGTTGTGCTGGAAGTGACGCAGCGTCAACGAACGGTCGCCCCGCAGGTTGACGTTCCACACCTGGATGTTGGGCTCGCGCGAGCCCAGGTCGTACTGCCGTGCCAGCGATTCGCGCACCCGCTTGTACCCGCTGTCGTCGTGAATCGCCGAGACTTCCAATTCTTCCTGCTTCTCGTCGTCGACGATGGCAAACAGGCGCAGCTCGCGCATCAGCTTGGGGCTCAGGAACTGGCCGACGAAGCTCTCGTCCTTGTAGTTGCGCATCGCCTGGTCCAGCGCCGGCAGCCAGGGCGTGCCAGCGATCTCGGGAAACCACTGGCGGTCCTCGTCGGTAGGCTCCTCGCAGATGCGCTTGAGGTCGGTGTACATCGCAAAGCCCAGCGCGTAGGGGTTGATGCCGCTGTAGGCACGGTGCCCCACCGGCGGCTGGTAGACCACGTTGGTGTGTGACTTCAGCCACTCGATCATCACGCCGTCGGTGAGGAAGCCGTCGTCGTACATCTGGTTCAGCAGCTTGTGGTGCCAGAAGGTGGCCCAGCCTTCGTTCATCACCTGCGTCTGGCGCTGCGGATAGAAGTACTGCGCCACCTTGCGCACGATGCGCACGATTTCGCGCTGCCAGGGTTCGAGCAGCGGCGCGTTCTTCTCGATGAAGTACAGCAGGTTCTCCTGCGGCTCCTCGGGGAAGCGGCGGGTGCCGGACGCTTCCTCGGCTTTCTCGGCGCGCTTGGGCAGCGTACGCCACATGTCGTTGACCTGCGCCTGGGCATAGGCCTCTCGGTCCTTGCGCTCGGCCAGCTCCTGCGCCAGGCTCTTGCGGCTGGGGCGGCGGTAGCGGTCGACGCCGTGGTTCTGCAGCGCGTGGCAGCTGTCGAGGAAGCCTTCCACGGCGTCCAGGCCATGCCGTTCCTCGCATTCGGCGACATAGTTCTTGGCATAGACCAGGTAGTCGATGATCGACGCCGCATCGGTCCACATGCGGAACAGGTAGTTGCCCTTGAAGAAGCTGTTGTGGCCGTAGGCTGCGTGCGCGATGACCAGCGCCTGCATGGCCATCGTGTTCTCCTCCATCAGGTAGCTGATGCAGGGGTTGGAGTTGATAACGATCTCGTAGGCCAAGCCCATGTGGCCGCGCTTGTAGTTCTTCTCGGTGGCGATGAACTCCTTGCCGTAGCTCCAGTGGCGGTAGTTCACCGGCATGCCCACGCTGGCATAGGCGTCCATCATCTGCTCGGCGGTGATGATCTCCAGCTGGTTCGGGTAGGTGTCCAGGCCGAAGCGCTCGGCGGTGTCGCGGATGACCTTGTGGTACTGCTCGATCAGCTCGAATGACCAGTCACTCGGGCCTGGCAACCGCACCGCCGGCCGCTCCTTCAGCGGCAACGGCGAGCTCAGCGGATTCTTCAGAACTGCGCTCATGCGGCCTTGGCCCCTTCCTTCTTGAACAGGTCGCGGAACACCGGGTAGATCTGGTCGGCACTGATTGCCTTGCGCATCGCGAAGTGGGCATGCAACGGCGGCAGCTGGGCGTATTCGTCCCACAGGTTCTGCTCTTCCTCGGCCACCTGCACATAGGCGTAGTAGCGGCACAGCGGCAGCAGCTTGTCGCTCAGCAACTCGCGACAGCGGCCGCTGTCGTGGTGCCAGTTGTCGCCGTCGCTGGCCTGCGCGCCGTAGATGTTCCACTCGCTGGGGGAGTAGCGCTCGCGGATGATTTCTTCCATCAGCACCAGTGCGCTGCTCACCACGGTGCCACCGGTTTCGCGGGCATGGAAGAAGTCTTCCTCGTTCACTTCCTGAGCCTGGGTGTGGTGGCGGATGAAGACCAGGTCGATCTTCTCGTAGTGCCGCGTCAGGAACAGGTACAGCAGGATGAAGAAGCGCTTGCTCAGGTCCTTGCGCGCCTCGTCCATCGAGCCGGAGATGTCCATCAGGCAGAACATCACCGCCTTGCTGGTGGGCACCGGCACGCGGATGCGGCTGCGGTAGCGCAGGTCGATCGGGTCCAGGTAGGGAATGCGCGCGATGCGCGCACGCAATGCGGCCACCGCGGCCTGCAGCTCCTTGATGCGCTCCAGCACCAGTGGGTTCTTCGGCCCGGTCTGCAGTTCGTCGAGTTCGTCCTCGAGCTCGCGCACCTCGGCGCGCGAGCCGGCGCCGATGGCGATGCGCCGGCCGATGGCGCCGCGCATCGAGCGCACCACGTGCAGGTTGTTCGGTGTGCCGTCGCTGCTGTAGCCGGCGCGCTGGCTCTTCCATTCGGGCGTTTCGGCCAGCTGCGTGCGCACCAGGTTCGGCAGCGCCAGGTCCTCGAAGAAGACCTGCATGAACTCTTCCTTGCTCAACGAGAAGACGAAATCGTCCTCGCCTTCGCCGGAATCGCTGGCTTCGCCCTTGCCGCTGCCTTGGCCGCCACCGCCCTTGGGCCGCTCGATGCGGTCACCGCGGATGAAGTCCTTGTTGCCCGGGTGCACCACCTCGCGGATGCCGCCCGAGCCATGGCCGAAGACCGGCTCGTTCAGGTCCTTCTTGGGGATGTGCACCTCCTCGCCGCGCTCGACATCGCGGATGCTGCGCCCGTCGATGGCCCGCTTGACGGCCTCGCGCACCTGCTCCTTGTGGCGGCGCAGGAAGCGCTCGCGGTTGCCCACCGACTTGTTCTTGCCGGCCAGGCGCCTGTCGATGATGCTTTGCAGGGCCATCAGCTGCTCTTTCTGACCCGTAGGTACCACTCGCACAGGAGGCGCACCTGTTTGGGAGTGTAGCCCTTGGCCACCATGCGGGTGACGAAGTCCTCGTGCTTCTTGGCCTCGTCGGCGCTGGCCTTGGCGTTGAAGCTGATGACCGGCAGCAGCTCCTCGGTGTTGGAGAACATCTTCTTCTCGATCACCGCGCGCAGCTTCTCGTAGCTCGTCCACAGCGGGTTGTTGCCGGCGTTATTGGCCCGCGCGCGCAGCACGAAGTTGACGATCTCGTTGCGGAAGTCCTTCGGGTTGGCAATGCCGGCGGGCTTCTCGATCTTCTCCAGCTCGGCGTTCAGGCTGCTGCGGTCGAAGACCTCGCCGGTGTCGGTGTCGCGGTACTCGTGGTCCTGGATCCAGTAGTCGGCATAAGTGACGTAGCGGTCGAAGATGTTCTGGCCGTACTCGCTGTAGCTTTCCAGGTAGGCGGTCTGGATCTCCTTGCCGATGAACTCGGCGTAGCGCGTCGCCAGGTGCTCCTTGATGAAGGCGGTGTACTTCTGCTCCAGCTCGGGCGGGAACTGCTCGCGCTGGATCTGCTGTTCCAGCACGTACATCAGGTGCACCGGGTTGGCGGCGACCTCGGTGCTGTCGAAGTTGAAGACCTTGGAGATGATCTTGAAGGCAAAGCGCGTGGACACGCCGCTCATGCCTTCGTCGACGCCGGCGTAGTCGCGGTATTCCTGGTAGCTCTTGGCACGCGGGTCGGTGTCCTTCAGGTTTTCACCGTCGTAGACCAGCATCTTGCTGAACAGGCTGCTGTTCTCCGGCTCCTTCAGCCGCGTCAGGATCGCGAACTGGCTCATCATCTTCAGCGTGCCGGGTGCGCAAGTGGCTTCGGCCAGCGAGCTGCCGCGCAGCAGCTTCTCGTAGATCTTGATCTCTTCGCTGACGCGCAGGCAGTACGGCACCTTGACGATGTAGATGCGGTCGAGGAAGGCCTCGTTGTTCTTGTTGTTGCGGAAGGTCTTCCACTCGCTTTCGTTGCTGTGCGCCAGCACGATGCCGTCGAAGGGGATGGCGCCGAAGCCTTCGGTGCCCTTGAAGTTCGCTTCCTGAGTGGCCGTCAGAAGCGGGTGCAGCACCTTGATCGGCGCCTTGAACATTTCCACGAACTCAAGCAGGCCCTGGTTGGCCAGGCACAGGCCGCCGCTGTAGCTGTAGGCGTCGGGGTCGTCCTGGGCGTAGGTCTCGAGCTTGCGGATGTCGACCTTGCCGACCAGCGAGCTGATGTCCTGGTTGTTCTCGTCACCAGGCTCGGTCTTGGCGATGCCCACCTGCTTGAGGATGCTGGGATGGCGCTTGACCACCTTGAACTTGCGGATGTCGCCGCCGTACTCCTCGAGCCGCTTCACCGCCCAGGGGCTGAGGATGCGGTTCAGGTAGCGCCGCGGGATGCCGTATTCCGATTCGAGGATCGGCCCGTCCTCGGCCAAGTCGAACAGGCCCAGCGGCGACTCGTTCACCGGCGAGCCCTTGATGGCATAGAAGGGCACGTCCTGCATCAGCTGCTTCAGACGCTCGGCGATGCTGCTCTTGCCGCCGCCCACCGGGCCCAGCAGATAGAGGATCTGCTTCTTTTCTTCCAGGCCCTGGGCGGCATGGCGGAAGTAGCTGACCACCTGCTCGATGGCGTCTTCCATGCCGTAGAACTCGGCGAAGGCCGGGTAGACCTTGATCACCTTGTTGGCGAAGATGCGCGACAGCCGCGGGTCGTTGCGGGTGTCGATGGCCTTGGGCTCGCCGATGGCCTTGAGCATGCGCTCCGCGGCGGTGGCATAAGCCAGCGGGTTGCGCTTGCATTCCGCGAGGTAGTCCTCGAGGGACAGTTCCTCCTCGCGGCTGCGCTCGAAGCGCGCGGTGAAGTTGCTGATGACGTCCAAAGTAACCTCCTGGTTCAGGAAGATGTCGAGCGGCAACATAGCCCTCGCCATCTGGGAAGATCTGATGGAGTCCCGGCTGTACGGGCCCGGGCGCCATCAGAGCTTTCCGGTTATCGGCAGTGTGTCGTTCTTCGTCCGTCCAGCGTCATCGAAAGTTCAGATCGGCAAGTGCCGGAGAAAGTGCCGTAAAGCGGTGCAGTTCCCAAAGGACGTGCAAGACGCGTTCCAGCCTGCAACAGGTGCGTTTCTCACCATGATGGTGATTTGAACGCAGAGCATGCCCTGTGCGCTGACACGGCGCCTTGAACAGGGGCATTTCCGTGTGCTTCGCACAACGTGTCGGCGATGCCGGACCGTCGGCAGTTGCCCGCCGGCTGTAAGCCTGGCACATGGCTACCGGGGCTATGCTCTGTCACGCTTCTTGCTCCCGCCATTTGCACCATGATCCAGCGCATCCAAGCCACCCTCATTCCCGGCGACGGCATCGGCCCGGAGATTGTCGACGCCACCCTGACCGTGCTCGACGCCCTGGGCGCACCCTTCGACTGGGACCGCCAGATCGCTGGCCTGGCCGGCGTCAAGGCCGCGGGCGACCCGCTGCCCAACGCCGCGCTGGACAGCATACGCCGCACGCGACTGGCCCTGAAAGGGCCGCTGGAGACGCCGTCCGGCGGCGGCTACCGCTCGTCCAACGTGCGCCTGCGCGAGGAGTTCAAGCTCTACGCCAACCTGCGCCCGGCACGCACGCTCGTGCCTGGCGGGCGCTTCGACAACATCGACTTGGTGGTGGTGCGCGAGAACCTCGAAGGCCTGTACATCGGCCACGAGCACTACGTGCAGATCGACGACGACCCGCATGCCGTGGCCATGGCCACCGGCATCAACACCCGCGCCGGCTGCCGGCACATCCTGGAGTTCGCCTTCGAGCACGCCATCGCCACCGGCCGCAAGAAGGTGACGATCGTGCACAAGGCCAACATCATGAAGGCGCTGACCGGCATCTTCAAGGAAACCGGCGAGCAGATGTACGAGGAGAAGTACAAGGGGCACATCGAGATGGACACGGTCATCGTCGATGCCTGTGCGATGAAGCTGGTGCTCAACCCGTGGCAGTTCGACGTGCTGGTCACGACCAACCTGTTCGGCGACATCCTCTCCGACCTGGTGTCCGGCCTGATCGGCGGGCTGGGCATGGCGCCGGGCGCCAACATCGGCAAGGACGCAGCCATCTTCGAAGCCGTGCATGGCTCGGCGCCGGACATCGCCGGCAAGGACATGGCCAACCCGACCGCTTTGCTGCTGGCGGCGGCCATGATGATGGAGCACTGCAAGCTGGACGACATGGCGCTGCGGCTGCGCAAGGCCATCGACCAGACGCTCAACGCCGACAAGGTGCGCACCGGTGATCTCGGCGGTCAGGCCGGCACCACCGCATACACCCGCGCCCTTGTCAGCCGCATCAAACAGGGCTGAGATTCCAAGCGCCCCGCAGGGGGCATTGACAGTGGCGCCCGTGCGCGCGCGGGCGTCATCGCTCGGCAGCGCCCAGCTTCTCGAGCAGGCCGTTGAGCTCGTCGAGCGAGCCGAAGGCGATGGCGATCTCGCCCTGCTCGCCGCGCTGGGTCTTGCGCATCACGCGGATCTCGACCGCGGCGGCCAGCGCGTCGGCCAGCTGTTCTTCCAGGCGCACCAGGTCGCGCGGCTTGTCCTTCTTGACGCGCAGCAGCGGCGACTGCCGGCCGTTGTTCTGCGTGCGCGAGACTAGCTTCTCGGCATCGCGCACCGACAGCTTGCGCGACACGATCTGATTGGCTGACAGGATCTGCTGCGCGTTGTCCAGCGACAGCAGTGCGCGCGCATGGCCCATGTCCAGGTCGCCGGCGATCAGCATCTGCTGCACCGGTGCGGCCAGGTTGAGCAGGCGCAGCAGGTTGCTGGCCGCGCTGCGCGAGCGCCCCACCGCCGCAGCCGCCTGCTCGTGGGTGAGCTTGAACTCATTGACCAGTCGCTGCAGACCCTGCGCTTCTTCCAGCGGGTTCAGGTCCTCGCGCTGGATGTTCTCGATCAGCGCCATCACGGCGGCAGCCTCGTCCGGCACGTTCTTCACCAGCACCGGCACTTCGTCCAGGCCGGCCAGCCGGGCGGCGCGCACACGCCGTTCGCCGGCGATGATCTCGTAGTCACCGGCCGCGCCGCCGCCGCGCGGCGCCATCGGGCGTACCAGCACCGGCTGCATCACGCCCTGGCTCTTGATGCTTTCGGCCAGCTCGTACAACGAGCCTTCGTCCATGCGCGTGCGCGGCTGGTAGCGGCCGGTGTGCAGTTGCGACAGGCGCAGCGCGGTGGGCGAGGTCCCGGCCGGCGCGTCGGCCACCTTCGGGCCGAGCAGGGCTTCGAGGCCGAGACCCAGGCCCTTGGGTTTTTTGGTCACCATGCAGCGATTGTCGGCCATCGGCACGGCAGACCGATCAGGGTTGGCCGCAGCCGGGGCCCGCATGCCGTATGCTGCGCAAAAGCAATGGACCCGTGGGGACCGAGATGAAGCATGTGGTTTTTGTCGATGGCCAGGAAGGCACCACCGGGCTGCGCATCCACGAGTACTTGGCCCAACGTGCCGATGTCGAGGTGCTGAGCATCGACCCCGAGCGGCGCAAGGACGCGGCCGAGCGTGCCCGGCTGCTCAACGCCGCCGACGTGGCGTTCCTGTGCCTGCCCGACGACGCGGCCCGCGAGGCGGCGGCGCTGGTGAGCAACCCGCGCACCTGCCTGATCGATGCCAGCACCGCCCACCGCACGGCACCGGCCTGGGTGTTCGGCCTGCCCGAGATGGCGCTGGAGCAGCGCGCGCGCATCCGTGAGGCCAAGCGCATCTCCAATCCAGGCTGCCATGCCAGCGCATTCATCCTGCTGTTGCGGCCGCTGGTCGATGCCGGCATCGTGCCGGCCACGCTGCCAGTGTCGGCCACGTCGATTACCGGCTATTCCGGCGGCGGCAAGAAGATGATCGAGCAGTACCAGCGCGGCGATGACCCCCGTCTGGCGGCGCCGCGGCCCTATGCGCTGGCGCTGAAGCACAAGCACATTCCCGAGATGCAGCAGCACACCGGGCTGCAGGCCAGGCCGCTGTTCATGCCGGTCGTCGGCAATTTCTACAAGGGCCTGACGGTGACGGTACCGTTGCACTTCAGCCAGCTGGCGCCGGGCCATTCAGGCGAGGACGTCCACCGCGCCTTCGCGCACCGCTACGAGGGCGAGCGTTTCATACGGGTGATGCCGCTGTCCGACCCGGGCACGTTGGAGCGTGACAGTGGCTACTTCGACGTCATGGCCAACAACGACACCAACCGCGTCGACATCTTCGTCTTCGCCAGCGACAGTCAGGCAATCCTGATCGCCCGGCTGGACAACCTGGGCAAGGGTGCCAGCGGCGCTGCGGTGCAGGCCATGAACGTGCACCTCGGCGTGGACGAGGGCCTGGGCCTGTAGCAGCTCAATCGCCGGCGCTCGGCAGCGCGCGGTAGTGGTAGGCGTAGCCGTCGGCGAAGCCCAGGCGGCGGTACACGGCGCGGGCTGCGTGGTTGTCGGCATCGACCTGCAGGTAGGCCGTGCGAGCGCCCTGCTCCCGCGCCTTGCCAAGAAGATGTGCGCACAAGCGACGCGACAGACCCTGGCCGCGTGCAGCCGGCGCGGTGAACACGTCGTACAGGCCGACCAATTCAGACTCGATGGCGTACTGCGCGCAGGCCAGCACCGTGCCATCGCCCGCGCGCAGCAACATGCCGTGATAGGGCACCGGGCTGTGCTTCAGTCGCTCGGCATGCGCCTGTCGACCCGACATCGACGTGCCCCTGAACTCACCGACGATGTGAGCGTACGCTTCTACATCCACACTTTCGAACCGTGTGCCTTCGGGCGCGGGCTCCTGAGAGTGGCGCGGCAGCGCCGGACAGACCATCACGCAGGTGTCGCCGAAGCGCTGGTAGCCGCGCTGCGCCAGCCAGTCGTCCAGGCCAGACGGCAGCGAAAACGGGGTGATTCGAAAGATCAGGCGCAAACCGGCGCTGCGGTACAGCGCCTGGCACTCAGCCAGCTTCTCCGACGCAGCCAGTCGCCCCAGCGCCACCGCATTAATGCACCGCGCACGCTGCGCCTTGCCGGGCGAGAAGCGCACCAGCCAGCCATCGACCCAGCGCTGCTGCGGCGGCGCGCTGGCGTTCAGCCCGGCATCCTCGATGCGCGACAGCAGGTCGGCGGACAATTCGGTCGGGTTCAAAGTGCAGCGACCCGGCGCACCAGTTCCTGCGCAAAGGCGACGAAGGCCACTGCGCCCTTGGACGAAGGGTCGAAGACCACGCCGGGCTGGCCGTAGCTGGGGGCTTCGGCCAGGCGCACATTGCGCGGAACGACGGTATCGAAGACCTTGTCGCCGAAATGCGCCTTGAGCTGTTCGCTCACCTGGCTTTGCAGCGTGATGCGCGGGTCGAACATCACCCGCAGGATGCCGATGACCTGCAGCTCGCGGTTCAAGTTGGCATGCACCTGCTTGATGGTGTTCACCAGGTCGGACAGCCCTTCCAGCGCGAAGTACTCGCACTGCATCGGCACGATCACACCGTGTGCACTGCACAGGCCGTTGAGCGTGAGCAGGCTCAGGGACGGCGGACAGTCGATCAGCACGAAGTCGTAGTCGCCGGCCACCGCCTGCAGCGCGGCGCGCAGCCGCTGTTCTCGCCGTTCCAGCTGGACCAGCTCGACCTCGGCGCCGGCCAGCTCGCGGTTGGCGCCGAGCAAGTCGTAGCCGCCCTTTTCCGACCGCACCCGGGCCTCGGGTACGCTGGCCGATTCGAGCAGCACGTCGTACACCGACAGCGCCAGCGCACGCTTGTCGATGCCCGAGCCCATGGTGGCATTGCCCTGCGGGTCGAGGTCGACCATCAGCACGCGCTGGCCAGCAAGCGCCAGACCGGCGGCCAGATTCACCGTGGTGGTGGTCTTGCCGACCCCGCCCTTCTGATTGGCCACACAGAACACACGCGCCATGGTCGATGCCGAAAACTGCGATGCGGTGATGCGGCCTCAGTCGCGCGCCAGGCGCAGACCAAAAGCCACCAGGAACAACCCAGCCACGCGCTGCAAGGCCAGCGCCAACCGCTTGTGGGTACGCACCTTCTGCGATACGGCCTGTGCGAAGGCGCACAGGACCAGGCAGTACAGCGCGGTGATCACGGCGATTGTCAGCGCCATGGCGACAAAGGTCGGCACACCGCGATGGGAGGCCGGATCGATGAACAGCGGGAAGAAGGCCATGTAGAAGACGATCGCCTTCGGGTTGAGCAGGGTGATCAGCAGCGCCTGGCGCAGGTAGTGGTGTGGCAGGATACGCACCGGCGAGCCGGCACCGTCGCCGCGCGCCAGCAGCAGACGCAGGCCGATCCAGCCCAGATAGGCTGCCCCCAGATACTGCACCGCCTTGAACCAAGCCGGGTGGGCGGCCAGCAGGGCCGCGACGCCAGCCACCGCCAGCCACAGCAGCACCTGGTCGCCCAGGATCAAGCCGGCCGTGGCCGCAGCGCCGGCGCGAAACCCGCCCTTGCCCGTGGCGGCAATCAAGGCAAAGGTGCCCGGGCCCGGCAGGGCAAGGAACAGCAGGATGGCGGCACAGAAGGCGCCGTACTCGGCAATCCCGAACATGGGTCGGATCCTCGTCGAAGTCGGCGCTAGGTGTCGCAGCGCTGCCCGGCAGGGGCGCTGGGCGGGCCGGACCGCCCGGTAGACCACCCGAAGGCGACCTTGCGTCAGGGGCCGAGACTAACCCAGTTTTTGCAGTGGATCGTTTGGCCGGTGGTGCGAAAGCTGCGTCAGTTGGGTCGCAGCCAGATCAGACAGCGCTGCGCGTCCAGGCCGGGCACCTGCAATGGTTCCACGTGAAACACGGACACGTCGGCAGGCAACGCGGCGATCTCGTCGTCGGGCACCTTGCCCTTCATGGCCAACCAGCAACCGCCCGGCGACAGGTGCTGGCGGGTCAGAGCGGTGAAGTCCGCCAGCGAAGCGAAAGCCCGCGATACCACCAGGTCGACGAGCGGCAAGCGCAGTTGCTCCACCCGGGCGTGTTCGGATTGCAGGTTGCGCAGCGCCAACTCGCCCACCACCTGGCGCACGAATGAAGCCTTCTTGGCCACGGCATCGACACAGCAGACCGCCCAGTTCGGCCGCATCAGCGCCCACACCACGCCCGGCAGGCCGGCCCCGCTGCCCACGTCGAGGATGCGTGCCTCACGGCCCTGCAGATGACGATCCAGCGCAGGCAAGGCAGCCAGGCAATCGAGCAGATGCTGGCGCACCATCTGCTGCGGGTCGCGGACCGCGCTCAGGTTGTAGGCCCGGTTCCACTTCTGCAGCAGGTCCAGGTAGGCGAGCAGACGGTCCAGCAGGACGTCGTCGGCCAGCAGCGACAGCGCTTCCAGGCCGCAGCGCAATGCCGCGCGGCGCGGATCGTTGCTCATCTCAGACCCTCGGGCGCGGCGGCCCGGCCGCAGTGGCCGCTCGCGAGGGCATCAGGCCGCATCCGGCAACTCGGCCGGCGTACGAGTGTCGCCCTGCGGGGACTGGCGCTTCTTCTTGAGGTGCACCAGCAGCAGCGAGATCGCCGCCGGGGTCACGCCTGAGATGCGTGAGGCCAGCCCCACCGTCTGGGGACGATGGTGGGTCAGCTTCTGTCGTACCTCAAAGGACAGGGCTGTCACCTGGCTGTAATCCAGGTCTGGCGGCAAGGGCAGGTCTTCGAAGTGCAGCGCGCGGGCCACGTCTTCACTCTGCTTGTCGATATAGCCGGCGTATTTGGTCGCGGTTTCCAACTGCTCGATGACAGTATCAGCCACTCCGGTGCCCCACTCCGCCGCCAGTGTTTCACGTGAAACCAACGGCGCCGCGACGGCAATACGCGCCACTTCGGACAAGGTGTCGAAGCCGATCCCCGGCCGACGCAAAAGGTCGAGCAGGTTGTACTCATGCTCCAGTGCCTTGCCCAGCAGCCGTTCAGCGTCGGCCGTCGGCAATCGGCCCGGATGCACCCAGGTGCGCTTCAGGCGCTCGGTTTCCCGGGCGATGGCCTCGCGCTTGCGTTCGAAGGCATTCCAGCGCGCATCGTCCACCAGGCCCAACTTGCGGCCGAGTTCGGTCAGGCGCAGGTCAGCGTTGTCCTCGCGCAGTTGCAAGCGGTACTCGGCCCGGCTGGTGAACATACGGTACGGCTCGGTCACGCCCTTGCTGACCAGATCGTCGACCAGCACGCCCAGGTAGGCCTGGTCGCGACGAAGCAACAACGGCTCGCGCCCCTGCGCCTGCAACGCCGCATTGACGCCGGCGTACAGACCCTGCGCCGCCGCCTCCTCGTAGCCGGTGGTGCCGTTGATCTGCCCGGCGAAGAACAGGCCGCGCACGGCCCGGGTCTCGAAGCTGGGCCGCAGCTCGCGCGGGTCGAAGTAGTCGTACTCGATGGCGTAGCCGGGCCGCAGGATGTCGGCGTTCTCCAGCCCGACCATCGAGCGCACGGCGGCGATCTGGATGTCGAAGGGCAGCGAGGTGGAGATGCCGTTGGGGTAGATCTCGTGCGTGTCCAAGCCCTCGGGCTCCAGGAAGATCTGGTGCGCGTTCTTGTCGGCGAAGCGGTTGACCTTGTCCTCGATGCTCGGGCAGTATCGCGGGCCCGTGCCTTCGATGACGCCGGTGAACATCGGGCTGCGGTCGAAGCCCGAGCGGATGATCTGATGCGTGCGCTCGTTGGTGTGCGTGATCCAGCAGGGCAGTTGGCGCGGATGCTGCGCTGCGTCACCCATGAAGCTGAACACCGGCACCGGGCTGGTGTCGCCGTGCTGCTCGGCCAACCGCGAAAAATCGATGGAACGTCCATCCAGTCGCGGCGGCGTACCGGTCTTCAGCCGCCCCTGCGGCAGCTTCAGTTCCTTCAGTCGTGCCGACAGCGTGGCGGCCGATGGGTCGCCGGCGCGGCCGGCGCTGTAGTGCTGCAGGCCTACGTGCACCCGCCCGTCGAGGAAGGTTCCGGCCGTCAGCACCACGGCACGGCCACGGAAGCGAACGCCGACTTGGCCGACCACACCGGCCACGCGATCGCCTTCGACGATGACATCGTCCACCGCCTGCTGGAACAGCCACAGGTTGGGCTGGTTCTCAAGCCGGCGGCGGATGGCCGCTCGGTACAGCACCCGGTCGGCCTGCGCACGCGTGGCGCGAACGGCCTGACCCTTGCTGCTGTTGAGGATGCGGAACTGGATGCCGGCTTCGTCGGTGGCCGCCGCCATGGCACCGCCCAGCGCATCGATCTCCTTGACCAGATGTCCCTTGCCGATACCGCCGATCGATGGGTTGCAGCTCATCTGTCCCAGCGTCTCGAGGTTGTGCGTCAGCAGCAGCGTGCGGCACCCCATGCGCGCCGCGGCCAAGGCGGCCTCGGTGCCAGCATGGCCGCCACCGACGACGATCAGGTCGAACTCCCGCGGGTAAAACACAGCGAGCCTTTGTGGAACGGGCCGTCATGCGGCCCCAGGGCGCGAATTCTAGGCTTCGCGCCCGGCGTTCGTGCCGTGTCCAACGCTGCGCAGATCCTGCGCCACGCGCCCGCCGTTCAACGCCACGACGCGGCCTGCGCTGGCGATGGTCTCGGGCCGGTGGGCGACGATCACCCGCGTCAGCGCCAGTTGGCGCACGGCCTGGTTGACCAGGCGTTCGCCTTCGACGTCCAGCGCGCTGGTGGCTTCGTCCAGCAGCAGGATCTTCGGCCGCTTGTACAGCGCGCGGGCCAGCAGGATGCGCTGCTTCTGCCCGCCCGACAGGCTGGAGCCCATGTCGCCGATCAGCGTGTGGTAGCCCATTGGCATGGCCTCGATCTCATCGTGCACCGACGCCACGCGCGCGCAATGCGCCACCCACTCCATGTCGGGCTGCAGGTCAAAGAAGCTGATGTTGTCGGAGATCGAGCCGGAGAAAAGCGGCTCGTCCTGCATGACCACGCCAACCATGTCGCGCCAGGCGCGCAGGCCCAGCTGCGACAGCGGCACACCGCCGATGAGCATCTCACCTGTTTGCGGCACATGGATGCCCAGGATCACCTTCAGCAGCGTGGTCTTGCCGCAGCCGGACGGTCCGACGATGGCCACGGATTCACCTGGCTCGATGCGCAGGGTGACGCCATTCAGCACCTCGGGCTCGGCGTCGGAATAGCTGAAGCTGACATCCCGCAGTTCGATCGGTGGGATGTCGGCGCTCTTGCGCACGTGGCCGGCGGCATCTTCCTGTTCCGGCGCCGTGAGCACGATGTCGGCCAGCCGCTCGCCCTGCAGGCGCAACATCTTCAGCTCGACCACCTTGTCGATCAGGGCGCTGACGCGCTGCGCGAACTGCTCCTTGTAGGCAAAGAACGCAAACAGCATGCCCACTGAGAACTTCTGGTCCAGCACCAGCAACGCGCCGATCCAGACCACCGCCACCCGCTCCAGTCCGAACAGCAGCCGATGCAGCACCGAGAACAAGAGCTCCAGCTTGCGCGTGGCCAGATCGGCGTTCATGGTGTCCACCACCAGGCTGGTAAAACGCGATTGCCGGTCGGCCTGCGCATTGAACAGCTTGATAGCCTGCACGCCGCGCAGCGATTCGAGGAAGTGGCTGGACTTCTTCGACTCGTGCACCAGCGCCTCTTCCGTCGCATCGCGCAGCGGCCTGAAGAAGGCCCAGCGCAGCAACGCATAGGCGGCCACCGCGGCCAGGACCACCGCTGTCAGCGTGCCGCTGTAGACGAACATCATCGCCAGCGTCAGCACCACCAGCAGGCCGTCGAGCACGGCCTCGATGAAGCTGGTGGTCAGCGTCTTCTGGATCTGGTGCACGGCCGAGAAGCGCGACCAGATGTCGCCGATGTGTCGCTTCTCGAACCATTCCACCGGCAGGCGCATCAGGTGCGCGAACACATTCGCCAGCCACTGCAGGTTGAGCGTGGCCGACAGCACCAACACCGCCCAGGACCGGATGGCCGCGGTGCCCGCCTGGATCAGCACCAGCAGGCCGAAGCCGATGCCCAGCGTGGCCAGCAGGTCGCGGTCGGCGCTGACCAGCACGTCGTCCACCACCCACTGCATCAGGAAAGGGCTGAGCAGCATGAAGGCTTCAAGCGCCAGCGCCAGGGCGAAGATCTGCGCCAAGGAGCGTTTCAACCCAGTGATACGGCCGAGCATCTGCCGCGGCGACACATACTGCTTCTCGACGCGCGGCACGAAATCGGCCGCCGGCGTCAGCTCCAGCACCACGCCGGTGAAGTGCCGCGACACCTGTTCCAGTTTCAGGCGCCGAAGGCCATGCGCCGGGTCATGGATCGTCGCGACGCCGCGGCCCACTCCGACCAGCACCACGAAGTGGTTCATGTCCCAGTGCAGGATGCAAGGGTGCTCCAGTTGGGCCAAGTCCTCGATCTCGGCGCGCAGCGCCCGGGCATGCAGATTCAGGCTTTCGGCCATGCGCACCAGGTCAAGGAGGTTCAAGCCCTTCAACGACAGCGAGAAGCGCTGGCGCAGCGTCGGCAGGTCGGAGCGGTGGCCGTGCGCTGCGGCCACCATGGCCAGGCAGGCGAGGCCACATTCGGCGCCCTCGGTCTGCAGGATCACCGGCACGCGGCTGGAGCCGAAGCCCAGCCGCAGGCCACCCCAGTGGCCGAAGCGGCTGTTCATACGTTCCAACTGCCGGAAAAACCAGACGGAAAGTAAGCAGTTGCTTTCATAGCCGATTTGTCAAACCCAGCACGGGCGCGAACAGCCACTCGATCAACCGGCGGCGCTCGAGCAATACATCAGCCTGCATGCGCATGCCCGCGACCAAAGGCTGGGTGGTACCGAAGGCACGCAGATCGGGTTCGTCCATCGCCACGGTGATGCGGAACATCGGTTCGGCCACGCTGTCGGCCCCTGTCGGTCCCGACAGCGGCAGGCCGGCCAGCTCAGGCGCGGCCAGCGGGGTGCGGGACACCTGCAGCACATGGCCGCTCTGGTGGCCGAATTTCTGGTACGGGAAGGCTTCGAAGCGCAGCCGGACCTCCTGCTGCGGCCGCACGAAGCCAACGGCCCCGGACGGCGCAAACAGATGAGCCTGCAGTTGCGCGCCAGCAGGAATCAGGCTGGCCAACGCGGAGGCCGGGGACACGCTCTGCCCCGGCTCGGCCAGCACCGAGCTGACAGTTCCGTCCTGAGGTGCGCGCACCACGATCTGCCGCACGGCATCCTGCTCGGCCGCCTCGCGGGCCAGCGCGGCCAGGTCGCGCTCGATCGCGCCCTGGCGCGACTTGAGTTGCACCGGCAGGCCGCGCCGTTCCCCTTCCAGCGCGGCGCGGTCGCGCGCCAGCGTCGCGCTCTGCCGTTCCAGCGCCTGGGCTTGGGCCTGCAAGCCGATGACCTCTTCCTTCTTGGTCTGCACCTGCGCTGGCGATATGAACTGCTCGCGACTCAATGATTCGAGCCGCTCCAGCGACTGCTGCGCCAGCGCCAGGCGCTGCCGATGCAGCGTGGCCTCGGCCTCGATCTGGCTCTGCTCGCGCTTCATCTCGTCCAGGCGGCGCTGCAGCGACAGCATTTCGCCTTCGGCCAACAAGGCCTGCTGCCGGGCCGCTTCTTCGAGGCTGCGCTGGCGCTCCTGCAAGCTGCGCTGCACGCGGGCCTGAACGTCGGTGGACAACGTGCTGCTCTCCAACGCCAGCACGAACATCACTTCGCCCGCACGCACCGACTGGCCTTCCTGCACATGGCGCTCAAGCACGCGTCCCTGCACTGGCGGCACCAGGCGGATCACGCCCAGATCAGGCACCAGCACGCCTCCGATGCGGGCCTTGCGCGTGTACTCGCCAAAGAACAGGAAAGCCAGCACCAGGGCCAGCATGCACAGCACACCGATGGTGAACACCATCAGCGACAGCGGCCGCACCAACTGGACCTGACCCAACCAATTCTGGCGCTGGGCTTCGGCGACTTCGGGACGGAAAAGCGAAGCCATGGTTCAGGTGCTCCGCACAGCCACCGCGTACCACTCGCCTTGCCGGGTCGCCAGGACCAGCACAGTCGCACTCGCGGCATGCGCTACAGGCGGTGCCACCGAGGTTTGCATCGTCAAGCGGAAAAGAAAAAGCGGACCGGACAAGCCGGCCCGCGGACATTACAGCAGGCCATGGGGGCCAACCATAACGCCAATCAGCCTAAGGGCACATCACCAAGTACCCGTAGGCGTCATGATCCTGAGCTTGACGATCGGACTACTCTTTGGTCCAGCCGCCACGAGGCAGCCCACCCGAAACCTTTTTCAGTTCGGCCAGATCCAGTTCGACCGGCCCGGTCTTGGCTTGTTTCTTTTGAGGAACGACGTCGGCGGCAGTCTTGTTCTTCTTGGGGGAAACTGCTTTCTTCATGAGGACTCCTTCTGGTACAGACCGTGCGATCGTTTGCGCACAGCCTCATTGCAGCAGCGAAGGTGCGAAAACGACACTGTCAGCTCTTACAGGGTGGGCCTACAAGCGACAGTGACCACGATAGCAACCAGCAGGACTGGCGACAACGTGCCGCGCGCAGCGTCAGTGGATCAGGCCGAGGCGCAGCGCCTTCAGCACGGCCGCATGCTTGCTGACACAGCCCAGCTTGTGCATGGCATTGTTGACATGCAACACCGCAGTGCGCTCGCTGATGCCCAGGATCGCACCGACCTCCCAGGCGGTCTTGCCTTCCATGGTCCAATGCAGGGCCTCCAGCTCCCTGGGGGTCAGCGCCGGCTTCTCGGGTTGCATCGGCTCGGGCACCAGCAGGCGCAGCGCAGCCTCCTGCGCGTGCACGGCAAACAACTGCAAGTCGGCCACCACGCGCTGCAGCTCGGCGGCGTCCGCAGGCAGCGGCTTGTCGCGATCGACACCCAGAACGAAATGCCGTCCCTCAGGCAGGTGCAGGGCCATGGCAATGCCGGTGTTGTAGCCGAACTGCGCCTGCTCTTCCCACAGGTCGCCCAAGCCCTGTCCGGTGTAGGTCTGCTGGTCCCAGATGATTGGTACGCTTTGCTTGCGGCAATGCTGCATGACCGGGTCGCGGCGCATCACCACCGTGTCCCGGAAGGCGTCGGAGTAGGCCTGCGGCGTGTTGTCCACGCTGATGAATTCGGTACCCGCCATGCCATGCTCAAGCACCGTGACGGCCGCCACCGTGTCGAACCCGAGGCGCTGCGCAAAGCGCACGATCTCGTCGCGGAACTCGTCACGGTCCTTGGCCTTGAGCACCGCGGAATAGCCACCGGGCAGCATCAGAATGCCTCGCGCGCCCCGACCGAGCCTTGCGCCTGCAACGTCGACGGGCCCTGACAAGGTTTACAGCTTTCAAGGCGCGCGCCATTCCGGAACCATACCGGCATGTTCAGCACCTTGAGTCCTTCCGACACTTCACACATGACCCCTACCACACCTTGGTCCATTCGAGCGTGGCCCCCCGTATTGTGGCAGGCCGGACGTGAATCGCAATTGCGCTTCCACCACCTGAGCACCCGAGTCACCCTGCCTGGCGACAGGATGTCACGCACCGCCGGCCAGACCATCTGGGGCGGGCAATCCGAAGATGGCGAAGCCGGTGTCGCCTGGGACTGGGTGCAGATCGCCGGCGACGTGGTGGCGATGGCCGACCCGATGTCGGTCGTCACCAACCTGCGTTTGGTCGGCGACGAGGGCGAAGTGTTGACCGCGCTGGAGTGCGCAAGGTTCCTCAACGAGATCGTGCACGCCCTGCCCTGGCAGAGCGAAGTGCAACGCGCCCTGCACGTCTGCCACGCCTGAATCGGCAGGGAACACCGCCCTTCGACCGTCAAGCCCGGGTCACGCCGGACCGCTACTTCACCGCCGCACCGCGCAGGCTGCGCGCCACGAAGGCCAGGCACAGCGCCACGAGCAGCGCGCTCACCGCCAACGGCAACGACAGTTCCCAGGCAGCGATCGGCTCACCCTTCAGCACACGGCCCATCAGCGTGATCTGCGCCAGCGCGGGCACGCCCAGGTGCCACGGCGCCTCGCCGTCCTGGTTGAACAACGTCAGCAATGGCAGCAGCGACACCACCAGCACCAGCGCCGTGGCATTGGCCTGAGCCTCCTTGACGCTGCGGCAGCGGATGGCGATGGCCATCAGCAGCGCAGACAGCGCCCCTGCAAGCGGCAGCAGCAGCGCAAGAAACATCGCGCCCTCGCCGACGCCGAAACGAAACATTGCCGCCAAGGTCTCGCTGCGCAGCAGCCACTGGCCAGGCAGGAAGCTGGCACAGCTGAGCAGTGCGATGAGCATGGCCACCGTCGCCACTGCCGCCCACTTGCCCAGCACCAGCGCCAGCGGCGACACCGGGTTCAGCAGCAGCGGCTCGAGCGAACCGCGCTCGCGCTCACCGGCCGTTGTGTCCAGTGCGGCATACAAGGCGCCGTAGAGCACGGCCATCAGCACGAAGAAGGGAACCAGTGTCGCCCACTGCGCGGCCCGCGCCGCCGGACTGGCCAGATCGCGCTCGTCCACCTCGATGGCCTGCAGCGAGGCCGGCGACACCCCGCGCCAAGCCAGGCGCAGCATCGCCTGTTCCTGGGCAAAGCCCTGCAGCAGGCGTGCCAGGCGTGACGCCCCAGCCTGGGAGCGCGGATTGGCTGAGCTCAACATCAACTCCACCCGCGGGGCTTCGCCCCGGGCCAGGTCGGCCTCGAAGTCCGCCGGAATGACCAGCACCGGCTCGCCCAGGCGCTTGCTTTGCAGCTGCTGCTCGTACTGAGCAGGCGCCGTGCTGATGCGGTAGGTCTGCCGCTCGAGATAACTGCGCAAGGTCGGTGCATGTTCGATGCCGGCAACGACGATCTCGCGCGATTCGGCGCGCTCCTCCATGCCGGCCACCAGCGTGGACAGCAGCAGCAGTACCAGCGGGCCCACCGCCACCGAGCTGAGCACGATGGTCAGCAGCGTGCGCCGATCGCGAAGCGCATCGCGCAGCTCCTTGCGCAGCACCGTCCAGGCGGCGCCGATCACCGCACCGCCTCCGCAGCTTCAGCCTCGCTGCCGAAGGCCAGCTGCACGAAGCAGCGTTCGAAATCATCCTGTCCGGTCCTTGCGCACAGCTCGGCCACCGTGCCCTGTGCCACCGCGCGGCCGTGGGCCATGACCAGCACCTGGTCGCACAAACGCTCCACCTCCTGCATCAGGTGGGTGGAAAAGACGATGCACTTGCCGTGCTCGTCGCGCAGCCGTCGAAGCGCCTCGCGCAGCGCGCGCGTGGCGGGAACGTCCAGGCCGTTGGTCGGCTCGTCGAGGATGATGTTGTGCGGGTCGTGCACCAGCGCGCGGGCGAGCGCGGTCTTCATGCGCTCGCCCTGGCTGAAGCCTTCGGTGCGGCGCTGCAGCAGCGGCTCCATCTGCAGCGTCCGGGCCAGGCTATGGGCACGCGCCTCGGCAGTGGCCAGGCTCAGGCCGTGCAGCCGGCCGTAGTAAACGATGTTCTCCAGCGCCGTCAACCGCGGGTACAGCCCGCGTGCATCGCTGAGCACGCCCACGCGCGCCAGCGCCTGCCGGCGCTGCGTGGCCACGTCGATGCCGTCGACCAGCACCTGCCCGGCATCGGGCTCCACCAGGCCGGCCACGATGCGCAACAGCGTGGTCTTGCCCGCACCATTGGGGCCGAGCAGGCCGCTGATGCAGCCATCGCCGGCCTCCCAGTCGAGCCCGTCCACGGCCTGAACCGCGCGCGCCGAGCGGCCGTGGCCCTGCACGAAGCGGCGCGCGATGCCGCGCAACTCGATCACGGCGCGGCTCCGCTGCCCGGCGGCACGAAGACCGGCGGACGCGGAATGCCGCGTGCGCAGTCGGCAGCCACCCGCAAGGCCTCGGCGTCGCCGGCCGCATCGACGAAGCGGAAAACGGCTTCGCGCACGCAAGGCAGCGCCAGCAGGCCGTGCGCGGCGTTGGGCACGACTTCGTGCCGCGCCTTCGCTCCCAGAGCACGCGCCACCCGGTCGGCATGGCGCGGCGGCGTGGCCGGGTCGATGCCGCCAGACAGCAACAGGGTCGGCGCCAGCGCCGGCGGCACCTGCCTGAAAGCTGCCGGCACCTCGCCGCGCGGCCAGAAGGCGCAGATCTCGCGATACAGCGGCGCCAGCCCCTGGCCGAAATCCTCAGCGGGCGGGGGCGGGGCGTCGCGGCCCGGCAGGTCCTCGGCACAGATCACCGAAAAGTGCATGCCCTGCGCCAGCATGGCGTCACCGCGCGCCGTACCGAGTGCGCTGGACAGGCCAACCAGCGGCCCGAAGCGGCCGGCCGCGGCCTCGTCCAGCGCAGCCGGCAGGACCGAGGCAGTGACTGGTGAGTACAGCGCCGCGCGCACCATGGCCCGCAGCATCTCGCGCGTCAGCAGCAGCGCTTCGCTGCGGCCGGTCAGCGGATGCGCCACGCTCACCGGTCGCGGCAGCGTGGCCAGCAGCGCCTGCCAGTTCTGGCGCAGTTCGGGGTGCCGAGCCTGGCACGCCGGTTCATGCGCACAGGCCTGTACCAACGCGTCGAAGGCCGCCTGGGCGTCCGGCGCCGAGGCCTCGGGCAGCGCCATGTCGGCAGGCGCCACGCCGTCGAGCACCACCCGGCGCACCCGCTGCGGGTACAGCCGCACGTACTCCAGCGCGGCACGGGTGCCGTAGGACGCTGCCACCAAGTTGATGCGCTCGGCGCCCAGCGCCTGGCGCACCGCGTCCAGGTCGGCCATCGCCAGCGTGGTGGTGTAGTGGCGCAGGTCGCCGTGCGGCAGAGCCTGCAGTTTCTTCAGGCAGGCACGGGCGCGCTGCAGCTGGCGCTGCGGGTCGGTCAGTTCGCGCAGCGGCAGCGTGGCGGGTTCGGGGTCGCAGTCCAGCGGTGCGCTGCGCCCGGTCCCGCGCTGGTCGACCAGCACGATGTCGCGACGCTGGCCAAAACGCGCCAGCATGCGGCT